>Ga0209702_10000314_pt1 | contig 99052 bp, 101 predicted proteins | sample FRY01_FD_187210 | JGI IMG/M metagenome (GOLD analysis project Ga0209702, IMG submission 187210) | Freshwater microbial communities from Lake Fryxell liftoff mats and glacier meltwater in Antarctica - FRY-01 (SPAdes) (version 2) | ecosystem: Environmental > Aquatic > Freshwater > Ice > Glacier... | reverse complement strand
GTTCAACGGCACCAGCAGAACTTTTGGTGACTGTTGGCGTGACATGGACGGTGCGGTGTTTTGGCAATAACACTCCGGTAACACCAGCAGCATCGCAACAACGCAGCAACGCACCCAGATTTCCCGGGTCTGTAACGCCGTCTACTGCAACAAGAAACGGCGCAACGCCGTTGACTTTTTTCAGCATGTCGGCAAAAGATGCTTCTTCGATTTCTGCAGCAAACGCGATGACACCTTGGGGTGCTTCGCTTCGTGCAGTTTCTTCAATCGTGCGACGAGATACATCCATCAATGTCACGCGCGCAGCATGAGCAAGTTGTTCGATGTCTTCCAAGATGGGTGCTGGATCAAGATCGTTAGCGAACCAGATCTCTTTAACTTTGCGGCGTTGCGCAATGAGTAACTCACGAACTGCTTGACGGCCTTCTACTTGTTCTCCGCCGAGACCTTTTGCAATCGGTGCACTACGACGGGCACTGTCGCCTTTGCGTGGTCCACCACCACGGGTCGAGCTGGCACGTGACGCTCCCGTACGAGAAACAACTCCACGCGTTCCCGTGCGAGGCGCAGGCTCGGCTGACGGCGCCGCACGACTTCCGGCACGACTACTTGTGTTACGCCCGCCTACGGCACGTCCTGGTTTTCCTGTATTGACTTTTGGTTTAGCGCCGCCTGCTGGCTTACGTGGTGCCATGTCAGAACTCCTTTTTCCTTGTGTTGTGCATCATTATGAACGAGTAATTACTGCTGAAGCAAAACATGCAATACCTTCAGCACGACCAATGGCCCCGAGGCCTTCTGCCCTTCTGCCCTTGACAGAAACGGGTGCCCCAACGGCTTGGGTGAGATTCTTATTCATCTGATCGCGTACTGGTGCAATGCGTGGCTCTTCACATATAACACTGCAATCAACGTTGCCGATTTCCCAGCCTTGTTCACGCACTTTTGATGCAACATCAACGAGAATCTTCACAGAATCTGCGCCCTTCCATGTTGCATCGGTGTCGGGGTAATGCTCGCCAATATCGCCGAGTCCAGCCGCACCTAACAATGCATCTGCAACAGCATGGGCGATGACATCGGCGTCACTGTGACCAATCAAGACACGTTCACCAGGAAACGAAACACCACCAAGGACGAGAACCCGACCCTCAATTGGTTGATCTGAGAACTTATGAATATCAAAACCTTGTCCAACACGAACACTGACCATTAGATCTCTCCGCCAACCATTCGCTGTGCATGGGCAACAGCCCACTCAAGATCTTCTGGAGTCGTGATTTTACGATTCACAATTTCGCCATCTACAACCACAACTTCACCACCAATACGCTCAATCAGTGAAGCATCGTCGGTTCCCTCTCCGCCGTGCTCATGAGCACGGCGCAACGACGACGCACGAAATGCTTGAGGGGTTTGAACTGCTCGAAGGGTTTCGCGGCGAGGAGTCGATATCACAACGTTGGACTCGTTGACTTCTTTGATGGTGTCGACCACAATCACCCCAGGTACCGAAGCATCGGCACCGTCGACCACTGCACTAATGACCCGCTGAAACACGGCATGGCTGGCAAATGGTCGCGCGGCATCATGAACAATCACAATTGTTGCCTCAGGTGGTACGGCGACAAGGCCCCGACGCACTGACTCACTTCGGGTCGTGCCGCCCTCCACTTGGCCTGGTTCCATCTCGGACCCAGGCGGAACTACCACTACAACACCTACTGAATGGCGCGCTGCTTCCTCGCGCGCCCATTCCACGATCGGCCTGCCACCGATGTGGGCAAACTGCTTTGCGCTGCCAAATCGCAGCCCAGAACCCGCAGCCACGATGATCGACCATACAGTTTCATTTTCAGCCATGCCCGCAGGGTAGTACCGTCAAGTAGATATGGCACACGAACAAGTCCTCGCAGAAACCGAATTCTTCTCAAATGCACCCGCTGAGGTGCTTTCGATGATCGCAGCTTCTGGCAAGGTGCGCTCCCTAGTGCGAGGTGATGTCCTTTTTGAATCGGGCGATGACCCGTCCTTCATTTATCTAGTGCTCTCTGGCCGAATTGCCATTGCGATTGGCAACAGACCCTTTGATCATCGTGAAAGCGTGATCGCACTCATGGAAGAAGGGGACCTGTTCGGAGAAATGGGAATGCTCGACAACGGAACGCGTTCTGCTGGTGCTCGTGCACTCGACGCATCAACAGTGCTCGAACTTCCATATGACAAAGTTCTTGAGCAACTCAATGCATCAACTGTCTTGATGTGGAATGTCATCAACATATTGTCACGCCGTTTGCGGGCGATGGACCAGGCTCTGGCCGACAGTGTGTTTCTTGATGTCACTGGTCGTACTGCAAAACGCCTTATTGAACTTTCTGGTGGGAAAGATGATTTCACTCTTCCCGTTACTCAAGAAGAACTCGCTGGCATGGTCGGTGCATCACGGGAACGAGTCAACAAAGCAATTGCAAGTTTCATCAGATTGCATTGGCTTGAGCAGCATGATCGCACATACCGAATTCTTGATCGCAAACAACTTCAACAACGCGCGCTGTAATAGTCGTTACTTGGTTGCGCTAAGCAGCCATTCTCTAGCCCGCGAAAAAGCATCAGCAGCATCGTGGGCCCGATGAGCAGGTCGCGATTCATCGTGAGCAAATCCATGTTCTGCATCTGGGTAAACCACTACTTGCACTCCTGTTGATCGCAACTGATCAATGTCGACCACAGGCGTGTAGTGATCTTTACCACCAACAATGGCTAAAACATTTTCGGCGTAGCCCGAAATCAACATGCCAAGTGGTTCGCTTTGCGTACGACTCATCCATGCTTCTGGAAGCGTAATCATTCCGTAGAAACTTGCGATGCGTACAAACCGTTCACTACGCGCAGCCTTAAAGCAGTACATCCCACCCAGACAAAATCCGATAAGACCAACAATGTCTGTTTCAAGTGCATCAGCTGCTTCTAAAAGATCCCGCAAATGTGTTGCATCATTTAGGGAGGGGACAGCTGCAAAACGAGGATCAACGTCTGCACCAAGGTCTTGGCCTGGAAATGGCTCCACTGCGCACACCGATACGTTCCATTCTTGGGAGAAACGTGCGACTAAGTCGTCATAAAGCGGACGCAACCCAAAAATATCTGGTGCCATAACTAACCCCATTGAGGGGTTAGCCAGACGAACAATTTCCGCTTCGGTACCAGACGGCAAAGTAATGCGCATTCACTCATTATTCCACGGTGAGACCTCGGGTGAGACCCTCGTCGGCAGGTTCGTCCATGGTGCAAGCGGACTGTGTCGCTATGACAACTACACCACAGCCAAACAGCACCCCATCAATTCACCAGCGCCTCAACGATCCCGTCAATGATGGGTCACTTGTATGGACCACATTGCGCCAAGGACCCGTGCGCCAGATTATTGATGAATGGGCCCATATTGCACACCGCACATCAGTTTTAAGACAAGTGAACTCGTGGGAGTTTCTACCGCATTACGTCGACAACCTCGACCAACTACTCATTCTGTGCGGATTCGGTCAGCCCATTGACGACAGTGAGAGCGACAAGATTCTTTGGCACGTTGTGTGTCGTGCCGCTCATGATGAATTAGCCGCACGGATCGCCCTGCATCGAATTCTTCCTGCTCTCATGTCTATTGCGCGTCGCCGATCTCGGCTCGGACGCATCGACACTCACGATGCGATTAATGAAATAATTGCGTGCGCCTGGATTGTGATTCGCACATTCCCCCACGAACGTCGTCTAAGTAAAATTGCATCAAACCTTGTTCGTGACTCTGAGTACCATGCATTTGTCAGACAGTGGCGATTAAAACGTGTTCAAGAAACATCTACAGACACATATCAATTAGACATTCTTGTCGGTGTCATCTGTGATGAACTTTCCCCACATGAACTAGAAGATGCACTCATTGAAGCTGAATCTCTCGGAGTTCGACGAGATCATATTTCTCTTCTTAGAAAAATAGGATCAGGTGTTCACTACACCGAAATTGCTCGTGACAAAGGTGTGTCCGAGCGAACCATTCGCACGCATCAGCGAATGGCTATTGACGAGATCCGAGAGGCACTTCAGTTGAGGCCACTCGAGGCAGAGACAACTTCTAACGATTCAGTTTTACTCGACGAAGCCGAAGGCTATTTGCTACAACAAAAATTGACGACGACGCCATAGCCAAACCTGCCCACATCGGATTCAACTTCCCGAATGCTGCCAGCGGAATTGCTGCCGTGTTGTAGAAAAAAGCCCAAAAAACATTGGTTTTAATCGTGCGTAACGTAGCCCGAGACAAACGAATCGCATCTGGAACTGAGCGCAAATCGCCATTGACAATCGTGAGATCACTTGCCTGCATCGCCACATCTGTTCCACCACCCATGGCGATACCAACATCAGCTTGGGTCAGAGCAGCGGCATCGTTGACACCGTCGCCGACCATCGCCACTGCATAGCCACGTTCTTGTAGTTCACGCACGACAGCGACTTTGTCTTCTGGAAATACTCCGGCATGCAAGTGATGCTCGTCGGTGTCGATACCTACTGATATGGCAATGGCTCGAGCAGTCTCAATATTGTCTCCCGTCAATAACACTGTGGCAAGACCCATTAACTTCAACTCAGCAATGGCTTCAGCGCTTGTTGGCTTGGGCTGATCTGCCAACGCAATAACCGCTTTAACCTGGCCTCCCCAAGTTGCAACGACTGCGGTATGCCCGCGCGAACGTGAGGTAGCCAATGCGTCTAGCAGCACTTGGGGAATAACCATCGAACGGTCACGAAACATGTCATCGCGACCAACAGTGATAACGGTGCCACCTACCCTGCCAGTAGCACCGACACCCGGCAACGCTTCAAAGTCTTCAATTGGCGGCAATATTCCAGTTTCTGCTTCAGCAGCTGACACAATTGCTCGAGCAATCGGATGTTCGCTGGCTTTTTCGACCGCTCCGGCCATCTGTAATGCTTCACTTCTAGTAGTTCCATCAACGCAGATAACGTCAACCACACTCATGATTCCAGTCGTGACTGTTCCAGTTTTGTCGAGCACAATTGTGTCGATCCGTCGTGTTGACTGCAAGACATCAATACCCTTAATAATAATTCCCATTTGGGCTGCGCGACCAACGCCCACCATTAACGCAGTGGGCGTTGCCAAGCCAAGAGCACACGGGCAGGCAATGATCAACACAGCAACTGCTGCTGTAAATGCCTTTGAGACATCGTCGTCTACGAACAACCAAGCAACCAATGTGATTGCACTAATCACAAACACCACAGGAACAAAAACACTGCTAACTTTGTCGACAATTCGTTGTACTGGCGCTTTCGTGTTCTGTGCCTCTCGCACTAACTTGGCCATCCGTGCAAAAGTTGTTTCGGCACCAACTCGCGTGGCGCGTACAATCAGCCGACCGTTGAGATTGACGGTTGCCGATGTCACGGAATCGCCAACGACAACATCAACGGGAACACTTTCACCAGTAATCATGCTCATATCAATGCTCGAATATCCTTCTACAACAACTCCATCTGCCGCCAGTTTCTCGCCTGGACGCACCACTACGAGATCACCTTCGCGGATGACGGACGCTGGAATACTTACTTCCACATCGTCTCGCAACACCGTTGCGTACTTTGCGCCCAAGGCCAACAGCGAACGAAGCGCATCGCCGGCTGAATGTTTTGCCCGTGTTTCAAGGAAGCGCCCACCCAAAAGAAACATGGTCAACGCTGCGCCCACTTCAAAATACACATGAGAACCTGCTGTTTCCATGCCACTCATTCCTGCCATACCAAAATGCGCAGTGGCATCGCCCCACACGACAGCCCACACACTCCACACGGACGCAGCCACAACACCAACCGAAATCAACGTGTCCATCGATGTTGTGCCACGCCGCGCATTTTTTATTGCAGATCGATGGAATGGCCATGCGCACCACGTAACAACTGGTGCCGTCAATGCCATTGCCCACCACTGCCAATTCTGAAACTGCACACTCGTTACCATTGAAATAATCACTACAGGTATGGTGAACACTGTCGACACGATCAATCGCATCAGAGAGGAACGCAACCGTGCTTCAAGATCATCGTCGTATGGTTCATCAGTCATTACATGGGCTTCATAGCCGGCGTCTGAAACGGCAATAAGTAGGTCGTCGTATGTCACCGTTCCTTGTGTGAACGCCACCATCGCACTCTCTGTTGCGTAATTGACTGCGGCCTCTACCCCATCAAGACTGTTCAACTTTTTCTCAATGCGTGCAGCGCATGCAGCACATGTCATTCCCTGCAGGCCGAGTTCTACTTCAACAATGTCGATGGGGGCAATAACGCTCATCCCTATTATCTACCACCAAAATTAGCAGGCCGCTTAGCGAGGAATGAGGCGATGCCTTCTTGAGCTTCAGGTGAGATCACCGCATCAGCCATCACTGCTGACGCGAACGTGTATGCATCATCTTCACTCATATCAATTTGGGCGTAATACGCCTTTTTTCCCAGTCCTTTAGACACTCGCGACCCGCGAGTTGCCCGGGCAAGCAATTCAGTGACGGCGCTATCAAGATCTGCATCATCAACAACTGCATTAATAAAGCCCCATTCACGCGCAGTCTCTGCACTAATTGCATCGCCCGTCATAGCCATTTCAAGCGCTCGCTTAGGGGTGAGGCTTCGCGCCACTGCAACAAGAGGTGTGTGGCAGAACAGTCCACCCTTTCCGCCTGGAATCGCGAATGATGCAGAACGTGCAGCCACAGCAAGATCACATGTTGCAACCAACTGACAACCAGCAGCGGTTGCTAACGCATGCACACGCGCAATAATCGGTTGTGGGATTGAATGCATCGTCTGCATCAAATTCGAACACACGGTCAATAACTCGAGCCCGGCATCCCGCGAAATTCCTACCATGTCACCAAAATTGTGACCAGCAGAAAACACCGGACCCTCTGCTGCCAAAATCACACCTCGTGCATCGCCGTCACCGATTTCCCGCAACACATCAGTCAGCGACACCAACACATCCATAGACAACGCATTACGTTTTTCAGGATTACACAGAGTCACGGTGACTACGTCACCACTCCTCGTTGTTTGAACTTTGTCTCCCATGGCTGGACCTCCACCCAATGTCAGTCTGTCAGTGCGCCCTCTGGGGCTCGAACCCAGGACCTGCGGATTAAAAGTCCGTTGCTCTACCAGCTGAGCTAAAGGCGCAGACGGCGGACCGAAGCCCGAAGCGTTATCCGCCCCGAAAACCGAGACCGTCTGAACCATAAGGATAGTTCGGACACACCGAAATTTCCCACCCAGTTCAATGGATACTGGAAACTCCTGAGGCTCAGTCGCTCAAGGCAAGGCAAGGCAAGGCAAGGCAAGGCATACTCGCCAGCCACACATCTCCTCAACAAAGTAGGAATAGGTAGACATAGGATGACGATTACGGAAGCTCAAAGATTCGAGATGCATCTCGGACTGAGAAAATCAATGGGAGACGACGTGGCCAACATACTTATGGAACACCTGCCACCAAGCGGCTGGACAGACGTTGCCCGCAAACACGACATCACTTTGCTGGAACATGAAATCATTCTTGTCAAAGAAGAGGTCGGTCGAATTGAACGCAGACTGAACATATTGATTGCAAGCACTCTTACGTTTGGGCTGGCAATCATCGTGATGCTGGTGCAACTTCAGATCTCAATCGCTCAACTCTAGAAACTCTCATTAGCTGCCTTCAGCCCTCATACCAACCACACATCTCCTCAACAAAGTAGGAATAGGTAGATATAAGATGACGATTACAGAAGCTCAAAGATTCGAGATGCACCTCGGACTGAGAAAATCGATGGGAGACGACGTGGCCAACACACTTATGGAACACCTGCCACCAAGCGGCTGGACAGACGTTGCCCGCAAACACGACATCACCATGGTTGAACACGAAATCGCACTCGTAAAACAAGAGATCCTTCTTGTCAAACAAGAGGTCGGTCGAATTGAACGCAGACTGAACATATTGATTGTGAGCACTCTTACGTTTGGGCTTGCAATCACCGCAGTTCAAGTACAAATAATGTTGAGCATCGCCAACCTATAGAAAATCAATGGGAGACGACGTGGCCAACACACTTATGGAACACCTGCCACCGAGTGGCTGGACAGACGTTGCACGTAAATCAGATATTGATGCACTCCAAAAACAAATGGACCGTATGAATAACTCGATGAAGTTACTGATTGGCAGTGTCATCACTGTGTCTGCCGCAATCATCGTCATGTTGGCACAACTTCAGATCTCAATTTCTCAATAGCAGGTCCATTAAATCTTCCAACGACTGCATCTGGCCTCCATATCGTCCACACTTCTCCTCTACTCAGTATGAATAGGGTAGGTATAGGATGACGATTACGTAAGGTAAAGATCATGTTGAGCATCGCCCGCTTATAGCGACCTACCTGGCAAGGCTGTTCTTGAACATCTGCACCAATGCCGGCCAGTGGCTGTAGTACCGTTTGCACATGCGAATGTTGCGCTCGGCAGTATTGATTGTGACTGGTGCTTTGGTTATCGCAGCGTGCGGCGCAAACCAACAATCAACCTCGCAGTCGAACAATGCATACGACACAGTCATAACTGAGTCAGATTCCTCCGGTGTCAAAATGTCGTCTCTGTCCCTCATAGACGGCACTCCATTTAGTTTGATAGAGACGTACCGTGCACGACCTGTCGCGCTTTGGTTTTGGGCACCTGGTTGAAGCATTTGCAATGCCGAAGCACCCTCGGTCGAGGTTGTCGCACAAAAATACAAAAATTCACTGACAGTGGTCGGTGTTGCCTGGTCTGGCGACTCTGATTCATACGCGGCATTTGTTCAACGCCACTCGTTGACATTCCTAAATATTGGTGACACTGCAGGAGAGGTGTTTTCACGTTTTGAAATTCCAACTCATCCAGGATGGGTCTTCATCAACCAAAAGGGCGAATTTACAAGGTATATCGGTGTACCCGATGGTGCAAAACTCGACCAAGCAATAAAGGAAATAACCTCAGATGCAAATTAATTCCCATTTATCTGGCTGGGCTGACGTTGCCCGTAAACACGACATCGATGTCATTGAAAAGCGACTTAATGTGCCGTCACCATAGGTGTTGCTTTTGGTCTTGCACTTCTTGGTCTTCAAGTACAGATCATGTTGAGCATCGCTAACTTATAGCGTTCAAAAAGTTCTCAGCCGTGGCCAGGAATGTTCTTCCATGGGCCACCATCGGCACGCGGCTCCTTTGGCAGACCAAGAACTTGTTCACCAACAATGTTGCGTTGTACTTGGCTTGTTCCAGCATAAATGGTGCCGGCGCGTGCATTTAAGAACACTCCAACCCAGTTAGCACTGTCGTTTGGTGAACCAGGTGCGTCGGTGGTGAACGCCGTATGTGGTGTTTGTCCAACTGGCACAAGTGCATCGGCACCAAGAATGTCAACAGCGAGTTCTGTGATCTCCTTGTGGTATTCACTCCACCACAATTTACCAATTGATGCTTCCGGGCCAGGACGCTTGCCATTCAAGAAAGCGGTGAGTGCGCTGTAGCCAAAGAAACGCATGATTTCAACTTTGGTATGTGCTTGCATCAAACGTTGACGAATGTGTGGATTTGTGGTCAGGCCTTTTTCTTTGGCCAACCGCGTCAACTTGTCAAGCTCTCCTCTGAACGAAATTCCAGTGACAGCAGCAGCAGCACCACGCTCGTTGCCAAGAAGTGTCATAGCAACTGCCCAACCACCGTTTACTTCGCCAATAACATTGCCTTTCGGACAACGTGCATCTGTAAAGAAAACTTCGTTGAACTCTGAGTCTCCCGACATCATCTTGATGGGGCGAACTTCAACTCCTGGTTGGCGCATATCAACAAGCAGAAATGTAATGCCGCGATGTTTCACTTCATCTGGTGCTGTTCGTGCGAGTACGAAAATATGATTCGCAAGGTGACCTGCAGATGTCCAAATCTTTTGGCCATTAATCGTCCACTCATCACCGTCGAGCGTTGCGCGACATCCCAAGTTGCCAAGGTCCGAACCGGCTGATGGTTCTGAATATCCCTGACACCAACGATCCTCGCCAGACAAGACGCGCGGCAAGTAGTGGCGCTTTTGCTCTTCTGTGCCCATCGCAATGATGGTGTTACCCAACATGCCAATTCCAAATCCATCATTTGGCCCGCCACCTGGTGCACCAGCATGGGCAAATTCCTCGGCCAACACCACTGACTCAAGCGCGGTCAAACCAGCGCCACCATATTCCTTGGGCCAACTCACGGCTAAGTAATCATTTTTGGACAGCACTGCGCGCCATTTTTCTGTGAATACTGCAGCATCGGCATGGTTCATGGCACCAATGCCTTTCCAATCTTTTGGCAAATTGGCGGCAAGGAACGCACGAACTTTCTCGCGATAAACAGCTGCTTCTGGGGGATATACGGGATTCATAGAGCACCTCTCACTTCTTTCAACATCCTGCCACTTTTAGAGCTTCTTTACGAAGTCGGCTGAAACCAACATATTGTTGGGGCTATGGCAGACCATGATTCCACCCAACATTCATCCTTTATCTGTGAAGCATGTCGAATAGTTGACCGTTCAGACGGCAACGAAGACGGCAAAGCCTTCAATCTTGATCACTGGAAGGTTCGCAGCGAACGCAAATATTTTCAAAAAATTCTCCATACCCAGGATCGGGTAGCAGACAAAATAACCAGATTTGCTGGGTCTTTGAATTTTGCGTATCTCCATGGTGTGTGGTTTTCCATTTGGGTCCTGCTTAATGTCGGTATTTTTGGTGCCGGTTTTCAGTTCGACAAATTTCCCTTTGGACTTCTCACCATGATCGTCAGTTTGGAAGCAATCTTCTTGGCGACTTTTGTGATGGTCAGTCAGAATCGCCAAGCAGCACGTTCTGATATCCGTTCACAAATCGACTTCGAGTCAAACCTTCAGTCACTGATCTGGCTTGCCCATCTTGGACACAAGCTAGGAATCAATATTGAACATGTACAACAGTTATGCAACATGGCAATCGAAGAATCTAAAAAAGAAAATTCCTAATCTGCCAAGTTCGTCTTAATAATTTTGTTGCGTTAGTGCGACAACTCAAGTCCCACAAAATCTCCGGTGTTGCGCCATTCTTCTAATAATCGAGCAAATGCAACAGGGCCTTTGCCATAACTACCGTTCTGGGCAGCACGCTCAGCAGGTCGACCTTCGTTGTTGTAGTAACCGGGAGTGCAATTCTCCAAAAACTTCAAGTTCATCGTTGAATTAGTTTTAATGTCTTGCACCCAGTCTTGTTCTGCTTTTTCAGAGGTTTCAAGTCGTGTCACATTGTTATCAACTGCATGCTTCATCAGATGCGCAACATGAATCGACTGCTCGTTCAACATATGAGGGAAGTTCACAGAGAAGCCAGATTGCGCAGTTGAGATAATAAAACAGTTCGGGAAACCACGGGAAAAGAAACCATGGAACGTTTCCACTCCATCTGCCCACTTCTTACCAAGTGTTACTCCGTCAACACCGTGTACTTGATATCCGGCACGGTGTTCATAATCAGTTCCCACCTCAAAGCCAGTGGCGTAAATGAGACAGTCAAGTTCAAACTCCTGCCCGTTAGCCACAACACCCTTCGGCGTGATTCGCTCGACACCTCTACCTTGCGTGTCTACAAGCGTCACGTTGGGGCGATTGAATGTCGGCAAATAATCATCGTGAAAACAAGGCCGCTTGCAGAACTGGCGGTACCACGGTTTCAAAGCAGCAGCAGTTGCTGGATCTTTCACGATTTCATCAACGCGGAGTCGAACTTGATTCATTTTTTCAAAGTCAGCATTCTCAACAATTTCACTAATCGCTGCTGGATCTGTTCCTAGTCCACCCTCTTTACGCGCGCGCAACATCAGGTTGCCAACGATTTCAGTCCAACCATCATTCACAAGATCTTCAGTATCAAACACACCAGACGTGAGGTTCGTAAAGTTCTCTTTCCGTCGGTGCTGCCAACCTGGTTCTAATGAGTCAGCCCACTGCTGGTCAGTTGGTGTGTCGTTACGAACATCAATAGAAGATGGCGTGCGTTGAAATACATACAAATGCTTAGCCCCAGCGCCTAGGTGTGGCACGGCTTGCACCGCAGTTGCACCAGTTCCGATGATTCCAACAACTTTGTCTTTCAGTCCTTCCAGATTTCCCTTACTAGTTCCACCCGTGTAGGCATAATCCCAACGGCTGGTGTGGAAAGAATGACCTGCATAACTGTCTACACCAGAAATGCCCGGCAATTTCGGACGATGTAAAGGGCCATTTGCCATCGAGATGAAACGGGCACGAATTTCATCACCACGATTAGTAGTAATGATCCAACGACGCGCTTCTTCGTTCCATGCCACATTTGTAACTTCTGTTTGCAACATTGCACGACGATACAAATCAAAATGATTTGCAATGCGTTGACAGTGCACGAGAATTTCCGGAGCCGGCGTGTATTTCGACGCAGGAATAAATCCGGTTTCCTCGAGAAGTGGTAGATAGATATACGACTCAACATCACATGCAGCACCTGGATAACGATTCCAGTACCACGTACCGCCGAAATCGCCACCCTTTTCAATGATGATGAAATCATCGATGCCTTGTTCGTGCAAACGAGCACCGATCAACATTCCACCAAAGCCACCACCAATAATTGCCATTTGCACTTCTTTGACAATGGGCTCGCGTTCTATTAACTCGATGTATGGATCATCAAGATAGTGAGCGAATTTTCCTGATATCTCGGTGTATTGATCATTGCCATCTTTGCGAATGCGCTTATCCCGCTCTTCTTCATATTTGGCTCTTAGTTCATTGGGATTAAAATCGATTGACATAACGTCCCTCCCCTGGGTACATCCAAGAAATTACCAGCGAGAGATGATATTTCGCTTACGAGACGACGAACCATCGACTTCAAGGCCTTATTCTGTTTTTTCCACCTTTGGGCACTAGACATATACACATGCGAATTTTGGTGACAAACGACGATGGAATCGACTCAGAGGGCCTTCATGTTCTTGCGCGAGCGATGCTTCCCTACGGTGAAGTTGTTGTAGCTGCACCCGACCATGAGTTTTCTGGTGCAAGTGCAGCCATTGGCGCGATTCATCTCATAACACCAGAAGTGCACCGCCGCGAGATCGAGGGAATTGATACGTGTTGGGCAATCAGTGGCCCGCCTGCGTTGTGTGTGATGTTCGCCCGTCTTGGTTTATATGGAGATCCTTTTGATCTGGTCGTGTCTGGTATTAATCCCGGCGCAAATGTTGGGCGAAGCGTGTATCACTCTGGCACCATCGGTGCTGCTATCACTGCGCGCAATGGTGGAGTGAGTGGAATTGCTATTAGTCAGAACGTTGTTGGCTTCGGTGTTGAAGGCCAAGGATGGGCCGATGTCATAAAAGGTCAGCGATGGGCCGATGCAGCCGCTGTTGCCCAAAAAGTTGTTGAAGGTTGGATCTCTGATCGTCCAAAGGATGCAGTTGTCATCAATGTAAATGTTCCCAACTTGCCTGTGTCTGAAATGAAAGGTTGGCGTCGTACATCTGTTGGCGCTGGAATACCTCGTGCAATGGCTAAGGCAACAATGCAACCAAAGGAAGGTCACACCAACACCTTTAACGTGACAATGACGTGGGGCGACACAATCGCTCTGCCGCCTGAGTCGGACGGCGGAACAGTAGAAGCTGGCGAAGTGTCTCTTACTTATCTTGGCCGCCTCAATGATATTGCACACGAAAGCGCAGCATCTGTGGAGTCTGCACTCACCAACATGCTGGGTGTGGCAAGGTAAACCACATGACTTTTCGTTTTGCCTCGATGAATGGGCGTGCTCACATTGTGATCGGGCCCGACAACCACTTTGTTGACCTTGCCCAAGTGAGTGACGGTCGCTTTGACTCCGACCCAATTAAGGCCTTCTCCCGATGGGATGAGGTTCGCGCGTTTGCATCCACCATCACGTCGGGTGGCACCACAGTTAGCAACTCTGCTCTCGATGCTCCATCGCCGTGGCCCCGGCAAGTGTTTGGCATTGGCTTGAATTACCGCTCCCACGCCGAAGAAGGAGGAAGGGATATTCCGCAGTCGCCACTGACATTTACAAAGTTTTCTTCTTCCGTTGCCGGACCAGATGCAAACATCCCCATCGTGGGTGGCACTGTCGATTGGGAAGTTGAACTTGTCGTTGTCATTGCAACTGGTGGTCGCAATATTTCCAAGGCAGACGGATGGAGCCACGTTGCTGGAATTTGTGTCGGCCAGGACATTTCCGATCGCGCATTACAGATGGCAACACAGCCACCCCAGTTCAACCTTGGCAAGAGTCGAAAGAATTATTCACCGTTTGGCCCTTGGCTAGTTGATGCAAAAGATGTGTCCAATCGCGATTCACTTCACATGACATGCACATTGAACGGAACTGAAGTTCAAAACACTCTCACAGGTGATCTCATCTTCTCGGTGACTTATCTGATTGAATACTTATCCAGCATCGTGGAATTATTTCCAGGAGATGTGATCTATACCGGAACCCCGGGGGGTGTTGGGGTATCTCGCAAACCACCTATGTTTTTAAAGCCTGGTGATGTTCTTGTGTCAACAATTGATGGAATTGGAACTACTACCAACACCTGTGTTGCTGGTTAACTAACTCTCCACAGAATCATTCGCCTCAAACTGGGCTAAGGTTCGTTTTCATTGTTCCAGGTGGAACAGTTCTGTAAGGGGAAATTAAATGGCGATCGTAGATCTCAACGCATCTGGACTCGGACTTATCCGCACAGAAAGCGACATCACTCCTGCATGGGTGCAGGCAGTACTTCGCGGCAGTGGAGACTTAGACGAGAACACCACGGTGACTGGTGTGACCACTGAGCGCATCGGCGAAGGTGTTGGAATTCTGAGCATCTTGCAAAAAATTACACCTACATACTCAGGCCCCACCTCTGCACCAAAGTCGATTGTGGCCAAGTACCCAACAGATGACCCAGGACAACGCTTCACCGCAGATGCATTGGTTCTCTACATTCGTGAGTTGATCTTTTATCGAGATGTCGCTGGCTCGGCGCCCTTTAGAACAGCAAAATGTTATGCCCAAGCAATCGCGACTGACAACACAGACTTCACCATTGTGATGGAAGACATCAGCGGACTGCGGCCTCTCAATCAGCTCGACGGTGTTTCACTTGCGGAATCAAAAATTCTTCTCGAGAAACTTGCTGACTTTCATGCCATGTGGTGGAACAGTCCGAAATTACCTGAAATGCAAGATGTCTTCCAGCCTTTGTCGAACCCCACATATCATGCTGTTCTCCCGATGTTGTGGGGCGCCGGGTGGCCAGCGGTGATGCAGCACGCCGCAGATACTGTGCCAAATAGCGTGGCACGCATAGGCGATCTGTGGGCAGAGAAAGTTCCGTGGATGCTCGAGAACCTAATGTCGCCAGCAACTTTGTGTCATGGTGATTATCGTGCCGACAACATCATGTTCGACGGTGATGAACCAACAGTCATCGATTTTCAGATTTCAGGAATAGGTTCCGGAATGTACGACGTTGGCTATTTCATAAGCCAGTCGATTAACACAGAAGTACGCAGCGGTCGTGATCGTGAACTAGTCAACGGTTACTTAGATCGTCTGGAATTTCATGGAATTACAGTTGATCGCGAAGAGGCATGGCGTCAATACCTTGTGACAATGATTTTCTGCGTCGTCTACTCGGTTGCCAACTATCCGCAGTTTGAAAACCAAAACGACCGCGGTCAGAAACTACTGCGTGATATGTTGCTCCGTTCGTTGCAGGCAGTTGTCGATAACGACGCCCTATCTGTGTTCAACTAGAGGTATGACAGAACATTCGCATGATCACGGTCGTGGTGTGCTCGCACAGCTTGCGCCACAAGGACGAGAACTAAAAGCACTCATACCTGGCGTGTACGACGGATTTGCCCAACTGCACACAGCGGCCTTCGCAGACGGCTCCCTCGACCGCAAAACAAAAGAGTTACTTGCTTTGGCTATTGCCATTGCTGTGCGATGCGACGGATGTATTGCTTCACATGCTCGCGGAGCTGCTCTCAACAAGGCAACCGAGGCCGAAGTTGCTGAGACCATTGGAGTTGCCATATCTATGAGTGGCGGTCCTGGCACTATCTATGGTCCAAGAGCACTTGCAGCATTCAGAGATTTCTCCCCGAAAACCGAATAACTGTCCGGTGATATCTACCGGCTCCCCATGACCCTACGATTCGGTCATGTCAAAACTTGCTGTCACAGTTGATCCCACTGAAGTTGGCCTAGACCCAACTCGCCTGGCGCGAATACAAAACCATTTCAAGCAGTACGTGGATGATGGTCGTCTTCCCGGATATCACATCACCGTCTCCCGCGGTGGACATCTTGCATACAACACCATGTACGGGCATGCCGATGTTGAAAATAACAAACCAATCGCAGATGACACTATCTATCGCATTTATTCAATGACAAAGCCAATCTGTGCTGTTGCCGCGATGATCTTGTGGGAAGAAGGTCTGTTTGAATTACATGATCAAGTGAAGTGGCACATCCCTTCGTTTGCGAATCAAAAAGTATTTCGTTCCGGAACGTTGACAGCAGCGCGTTACGAACCTGTCACTGAACCAATGGAGATGTGGCACTTGTTTTCCCACACAGCAGGAATGACATACGGATTCGTGTACTCAAACCCTGTCGATCAGATGTATCGAAATGCAGGGTTCGAATGGGGAACTCCTCGCGATGCATCACTCGCAGATATTTGCGACATTCTTGCTGAGTTGCCACTGATGTTCCAGCCAGGAACAGAGTGGGCTTATTCAATGTCTATCGATGTTCTCGGACGAATTGTCGAAATTATTTCTGGTATGACACTTGGTGAGTTCATGAAAAAGCGCATCTTCGAACCACTCGGCATGACCGATACTGCATTTCATTGTTCTCCAGACAAGGCCGACCGACTTGCAGCGTTGTATGTTCCCAATCCTGCAGATAAAAAACGTCTGCGCAACGAAGCTGGTGGCGCAGGAGCACTTGCTGAACCAAAGGCACATCTCGGTGGCGGTGGACTAGTTTCTACAACGAGCGACTACTTGAAGTTTGCAGAGATGCTTCGCGGTGGCGGCGAGTACAACGGAACTCGTATCTTGTCGCCACGCACAGTTGCCATGATGGCATCAAACCATTTACCTAACAATGCAGACCTATCGGAATGTGGTCGACCATTATTCGCAGAGACAACGTTCGATGGTGTTGGATTCGGACTAAGCATGAGCGTCACCCTTGATCCAGTCAAGGCAAAAGTTCCCGGCAGTGCTGGCGATTATGGCTGGGGTGGCGCTGCAAGCACTAACTTCACTGTTGACCCCAAAGAAGATCTTGTGTACATGATCATGACGCAGTTGATGCCGTCAAGCACTTGGCCATTGCGCAGTCAACTCAAGCAGATGGTTCATCAGGCAATTGTGAAGTAGATGTTTTACGCATTTGCCTCATTGTTATAAACAACATTGCAGATCCACAAGCAATAACTACGACACCCTGGATAGCTCCGTTAGGTATCCACTCTGACACTGCCATGACAAGCCCAACGATGATACAAAATGCGCCAGCAAGCAACATTTCAGGAGCAAACCGTTGTGCGCCGAAGGCAAAGAGCAAGGCCCCGACAGCAATTGGAATTAGACGTCCTGCGCTCTCAAAATGAGACGATAGCAATAGAGCCCCAGTGAGAATGTATACCGAACCTGCAGTTCTCACTAAAAATGGAAATCCGATTCGACGGAGACTTTGCGCAATCATGAGACACCCAGCAATCAGCAACATGATTCCAATAATCAGTTCCTCGTCGCGATCAATTCGCGTGGCACTTGATATAACAAACACCGGTATCGCAGCCACCATCGTGAAAGTTCCACAAAAATTAGTTTGTACAGAGCGAACTACACCCCATGCCACCACGACGGCAGAGATAACCATCACGTTTGTTTGGGAATCACTTCCCCAATCACTAGCAACAAGTCCTGTTGCAATTGATGCAGCAAGAATTGCTGTCAATTCAAGAACTTCCGAAAAGCGGGTCTTGATGATGCTGTCGGACTTCAACTTTATTGAGGCCAGTCCACTAATAACAGCAACCACATACAGCAGTGCAGCAATAGCAATCCGTGACGAATCTTTGACGAAAAAAGCAACTATTCGCAATGCGCCAACTGTGATGATTAATGCTGCTAAGTACATCACTAGTTCACGAGACTCAATGATCCATTTTGGAGCTTTAAGAATCTGATCTCGATTCTCTGCGTTCAAAGATCCATCTTCAACTAATTCGTCCAGAAGTTGCTGCTGTGTCTTACGCTGTGCCATGTTTCTAGTGTTGCACGATTATTGAGGTTGAGCGAACCACTCCACATACTCAAAAATTGCAGCGTCTAACAGTGGAGCTATGAAACTAGCGAACGCCACTGTTAGATGATTATCGTCGCGGTACACCAAGATATTTCCCATGATGGTCGGGCAAATATCCACACTGCAAAACCAATTCTGGGTCCACACCACTCCAACATTGGCCTTTTCGAAATCGCGACGAATCTGCGTCATGTCGTCACGAATAGCCGCGGACACACGCAGGGAACATCGATCGACTTCAGTAAAATACTGACTAAGACAAGTGGGAATATCTTGTCCAGGGTAAGGAGTGTCTTGGATAAGGACAGGAACAATTCCTTTCCCCTTCAGAACGTCAATTGTTCCTTGAAAACCTTCTCTCCACTCTTTCTGCCACATTGGAATTTTGGTAGTTGCCGACAGCAGTCGGTCAAAACTTGCAATAAAGACAACCTGCACTCCGTCAGACACCATTTTTGTCAAAACATTTTTACGCCATAAAACACACTCTGTGTAGACCTTGCCAAGCACCGAGCTATACACAGGTATTTCTACAGGTGGGCAACCTCTTTTGGTGTACGTAATTAATTTCCAGTTGCGCTTAATCGCTACTTTCTCAAGAGACGGAAACCATTCTGCTGCGTGCGAATCACCATAGAGTCCTATTACTTTTGCAGATGTAATTTCTCCAAACTCACATTTTTTTACGACAGTTGTGCTGAAGTCGGCATGACACTTATTTCTATAAATCTCAGGCATGTCGGTAAGTGCTCCGCTCAAAGACGGTGCGAGATTGGTAGGAAGACCTGTTGTTTTGAGCGCGTCAATCACTTGATCTATAGGAGTACCAAACGGGGGAAGCATCGGTGCCGTTGGGAAAAGAGTGGTTGACGAAGACACAGGACCACCAGGGACAGTGGTGTTCACTAAAAAGGTTGGGGTCGTTGCCTGAGTGGTTCCGGCGAGAACTGGCGGATTGTTCTGAGCAACAATTCCAATCCCTGCCATCAGTGCTACGAGAGACACCGCCAAACTCCCGGCTCGGCGCCCCGTGATTTTTTTATTGAGTCGAATCGGATTTTCAATTAAGTGATACGACACTTCAGATAACGCCAGAGCAACAAGTACACACCCAAGACCTTCGTACACACTTAGAGGGCGACCCTGCTGTGCGGCAAAAATAATCAGAACTGGCCAATGCCACAAATACGCCGAATACGAACGAGAACCTAACCATTGGAATGCAGAGTTACGCAGAACATATTGAGGAGCCCACTGTGTGACATTTCCTCCACGGAGAAGCGCCGCCGTTGCGATAACCGGAGCCAATGCCCACGGACCTGGAAATTTTGTTGTTGCTGTAAAAAGAAAAACACAGGCGAGAACTCCAGCTAGTCCACACCATCCTGCAATTGCAGAGAACATTCGATCACGACGCGAGAGCGCTACGGGCAGTACTGCAACTAGCGCACCAATTGCCAGCTCAAATGCTCGAGTATGTGGCGAAAAGAATGCCCACGACTGAGATGTGTTCATTAATTGCATCAATAACGCGAATGAAACCACAGCAGTCGTGAGTGACAAAATCCCAATACGAGCTCGAACGCCAAACCGCGATCCAGGGCGAACGCTCCAACACGCGAAGGCGACCAATACCGGCCACACCAAATAAAACTGTTCTTCAACGGCAAGGCTCCAATAGTGCTGCAATGCAGACGGTGGCAAAGACGACTGCAGATAGTCGGCACCGCGATTGGCGAAAACAAAGTTGGAAGAAAACGTGGCAACCCCAACAAGATCCGTAGCAAGCGAACGTAGTCGCAGTGGCTCAAGCCATACCCAAGCAGCGGCCAAGGTGGTTATGGCCACTACTGCTGAAACCGGAAGAATCCTTCGAATTCGTCTCGCATAAAAAAGAGGCAACGAGATCCGCTGTGTGTCGGTTCGTTCCGTCACCAGCAACGACGTAATAAGGAATCCTGACACCACAAAGAACACATCGACACCGACATATCCGCCTGTCAACCCAGGTACACCAGCATGAAAGAGCAGGACTGAAAGTACCGCAATCGCGCGCAGGCCCTCAATATCGGATCGCCTTTGCACTCCCCAAGTATTGTCGCTACCCACCCACGATGAGAAGCACCAATATTGGGCTTCTTGGTCCAGCGTTGACTTTTACTGGCTTTTTAGATGAATTCAGTCTGGTAATCGTTATTTCATTAGGTTTTTTCTGTCTCAATCATTTTTAGATGATCGATAAGATTTCGATAGTGTCCACTTGTGATTCGCTCCTCCGTGTACAACTCTTTATAAATTCTCTCCGCAGAAGAACCGGTTGTTTGCTTTCTAAAAAGGAGGAATAAAACAATCAAAAAATTAGAGATGACCAAGAAAATAGTCGCAGCTTGGCGTCCTTGAAATGGCATGAGATAATCAATTGGGCGACCTACCCAGGTGACCACCATGAGCCCCACAGCAAAGATCCCTATTAGCGGCCATTTTGCTTTCCCCTTGGGGCGAGAATGAGTCGTAGTTGGCTGATTCGTCGCAACGTTTCTCATAATCAAAACATATAGAGGTTTTCTCACGGGAACCTCACAGTTCATTGACCATCTTCCAACATAATGTGACCGTATTTAACTAGGGTAGAGACCGACCAGTATTTACCTTTAGTCACATGTCTTCTAAGAAAGGTCGACTTTAAAAATGGACCCTGTTAGGAAGCAAGTTCTTGTTGTTGAAGACATCCAAGACTTACGGGAGTTCATAATCCAGACACTTGTTTCTGAAGATTACGATGTTTTCACTGCAAACGACGGCAACGAAGCCATGGAATTTATCGAATTGAATCGCTTAGATCTAGTTCTCTTAGATATTCATATGCCGAATAAATCAGGAATGGAAGTTCTGTCAGAAATACGTTCCCACAAAGATTCTCGGATTAGGGATTTGTTAGTCGTGATGCTTACCGCAAACTCTATGATCGACGATATTGACGCCGCACTATTGGCAGGAGCCAATTCTTACATGGTTAAACCATTTCGCCCTGCAGCCCTTAGAACAAAAATCAAGAACATATTTGATAGTTCAGGAAAATAGGAAACTATCATCGGCAAACTTGACTACATTCAATCCAATCCTGCTGCCTTTACATCAGTCAATGTTGCTCAGGTTGTAGAAAACTGCATACTTGTGCTCCAGCCTGCGTGCGAGAAATCTGATATCGAAATCAATTTCTCGATTGACGCCGAGGAGGATTACTTCGTTCTAGGTGATGTGAAGCTCCTCAATCAGGCAGTTGTCAATCTATTATCAAATGCCATCAAATTTAGCAAAGCTAATTCCCGTATCGATATTTATATAGACGAATTCAATAACGGAGATGATCCTGATGTCGTAATGATTGTCATTCAAGATTATGGATTAGGAATTCCAGGTTCGGGTCTGGATATCGTTTCGCAAATTATCCAATTACACAGTGGAAAGATTCAGATTGAATCAGTCGAGGGAGAAGGAACCACAATTATTATTGAATTGCCAAAGTACTTGTCGCCCGCTGAAGAGTTGGTTATCAATCGCCGAGAGGCGGTTCTCACCAGAGCAATTATCGATTTTGAGGGAGCATCAAAACAGGATCTTCGCGAGGTATCTCATTCTCTAAGTGGACTGATTGGTTTCTATACCTTCGAAGAAGAAGCAATGCTTATTCGAGATTTTACAAATTGGCTTAGTTCGGGCAACCTCGTTGATCAAATTGAGGTTGAAAGCCGACGTCAATCAATTCTGGCAATTCTCAATCTTCGGCTAGCCTCGCTACCACGAAGGGACGCCAATGAGTAAAGAGATAATCCTCATCGCCGACGATGACCCTGATATTCGAATATTCCTGAAGACATCCCTTGAAGAATACGGTTTCTCCGTGGTCGACGCAAAAAATGGGCACGAAGCACTTCGACTATTTAAAGAGGCAAACCCAGCACTATTGATTTTGGATCTCTCAATGGGTGACCCAGATGGTTTGGATGTTTGTCGAGAGATTCGAAAAACATCTACCGTTCCCATAATTATATTGACATCACATGATCAGGAACTTGATCAAGTGATGTGTTTAGCGGCTGGTGCAGATGACTACATCACTAAACCCGTTTCACGTCAAATTCTGAAACTACGCGTTGCCACTCAACTACGCCACAGTTCCGCTAGTGCTAATCCGCTTTCCACGAAAATAACAACCGGGGTTTTGGAGCTTGATATAAATATTCATCAGTTCACGGTTGAAGGAATTGTTGTACCCCTGACTCGAACCGAATTTGATTTTCTTGAATTGCTAATGACCAAACCAAAACATGTTCATACCCGCGAACAAATATTTGAAGCCATAGGCGGCTCGGTTAGTTTTTCAAGCGAAGGCTTACTCGATACGCACGCATCTCGAATACGAGCAAAAATTAAATCTGCGGGTGGTCCTCGAGCGATTCATGCTGTACGAGGGGTCGGCTATCGAATCTTTGAGTGATCTCACCGAGTCGATACGTACCGAGTCGGCAGTGTCACCGTGAACACCGTGCCCTCGCCTACTGTCGAATCGAACGTGATCGTGCCGTGATGTCCGCGAATTATGGAGTGCACCAGCGAAAGCCCGATTCCGAACCCAGAAATTGATGCTTGCGTCGCTGTTGATGCTCGAAAGAATCGTTTGAACATGTTGGGAAACTCATCAGGAGGAATTCCGATTCCGGTATCTGTCACCGTGACTTCAATATAATCACCATCCGTGTTGGCACCACGCGCGACAATGGTCACCTTCCCCTCTCGCGGAGTGAACTTGATTGCATTAGATATCAGATTGACAAACACCTGCTCCAATTGACCAGTATCACCGTCGATCAAAAAGTCGCTAGCCGGAGAATCCAACCGCAAGGTCATTGTGACTCCAACATTGTCGGCACTCAATTTCATTGACTTTACGACATCACCCAAAATGTTTCCAACATCCACCGTGGCAATATTCAAAGGCTTATATTCAAAGTTTGTTTTGGACAGTTGCATCATGTTTTCAATCAAAATATTGAGTTGCAGGGCATTGCGTTGCATGACCATCAGCGACGATGCGAGTTCCGGTTCGGCACCGGAATCAACACCTTCGATGGCCAAATCTATATAGCCGATAATCAATGACAACGGAGTCCGCAACTCGTGATTCATACTTTCGATAAAGTTGTTCTTGGCGTTGTCCGCCTCGAGAAGGCTGCTATTAAGCCGCAGGATTTCGTCTTGGTACTGCTTGGATTCGGTGATGTCACGGATGGTCGCCACCATCATGGCCCCATCTGCGGTTTCGATTGGGCTCAGATTGGTCTCCATTGGAAATTCTTGTCCGTTCTTGCGACGTCCGGAGAGTTCGCGCCTAACCCCCATGGGTTGGGCTTGAAAATCACCGAAAAAGCGTTCTAAGCGACCGGAGATACCAGCGTGGAAACTACTAGCGAGGATGAATACCAATGGCTGCCCGAGCATCTCGTCGCGGTGATAGCCGTAGAGTTTCTCGGTTTGGGAGTTGACCATGGTGATAATCCCAGTTTTGTTAATCATTACCATCGCATCCGGAGACAACTCCACGATGGTACTGAATTTCTGTTCAGCCTTTTTTAGTTCGGTCATGTCTCGGGTGATATTTGATATTCCGATGACAGCACCAGTTGAGTCGCGGATGGGCGAGAGAGTCAGGGAAACCGGAAAGGTACTACCGTCCTTTCTGGCTCGGATGGTTTCGAAGTGCTCGATTCGGTGGCCGTCTCGGATTTTCGTCGGTATGTCGGCTACCTCGTCCGCTTTTACAGAAGGAACGAAAATCGAAAATGACTGACCAATAATCTCTTTAGCTGAATATCCATACATGCGTTCGGCAGCCGGATTCCAACTCATGATGACCCCGTCGAGGCTTATGCTCGTGATGGAATCATTGGAAGACTCTACGATCGACGCCAGTCTGGTGATGTTTTGGGCGGCTTGTTTCTGTTCGGTTATGTCGCGGGTCATTGATGATACGCCGATGATGGTGCCGGAGGAATCGCTAATGGGAGATATGCCCACGGAGACAGGAAAGACGATGCCGTCCTTCTTGATCCGGATGGTTTCGAAGTGCTCGATTCGGTGGCCATCCCGGATCCTCTCCAGCATGTTGGTCTCCTCGACCGCCTTATCGGAAGGGATGAGAATCGAAAATGGCTGACCGACTATCTCTTCGGTTGAATATCCATACATTCGCTCGGCGGCTGGATTCCAACTAGTGATATTTTCGTAGAAGTCTGTACTAATGATGGCGTCATTAGAAGACTCGATGGTGGCAGACAGGATCGCCTCGCTGTCGCGAAGATCACTGGTCAAATCATCAGCCAGCTCCAGCGCACGCCGGCGCTGAGTGGCAAACATCCAGATCAGCCCCGAGAGCATCAGACTCAGCAACGTTCCGAATAGCAGGATGAGCAACGGCTTGTTGTCATCAAAGGCGGCATGAAATGCCGGGAGTGTGGTGAAAGACAATGACCAGGTCTGACCATACAGATCTATGGATGTGGCCTGCGTCAAACTCCCAGGTGGTGGCGTACCCAGCGCGTGCGCAATGCCATCGTCGTCATAGAGCAGGCTGTCGGCCGAGCGCACCGTGCCGTCATATATCTCGATATCAATATAGGAGTGTGGGCTTGTCTGCTTCTTTCCCAGGATGCCACTCATGAGATCGTTCATTCGGAATGGGCTGTAGATATAGCCAACCAGATTGGCACGCCGCTCCGCCAGCGTATTTTGAGGCATTCCATGCTTGTAGTAAGGCAGATACATCAGGATCCCTGACTGCACCTTTGCGGTGATTTCCTGAACGAGTACTACTTTGGCGGATACGGATGTCTCGTTAGTGTCACGTGCGCGCTCCATCGCTACGCGCCGATTCGCTTCGGAGAACATGTCAAAACCAAAGGCGCGCTGGTTACGCAAGCCGAATGGCTCTATATAAATAATGGAGGTGTATTCAGAACGTGGGCCAGACGGACGAATCGCGTAATCGGAGAAGCCTTCAGCACGGATCTTGCTCAGATGGGCATCCAGGCTCGCTGGCGAAATATACAGGGCAAAACCTATGCCCTGTATGCCAGGGTATTGTTCCTCAATTTTCAGGCTGGCTACATATTCCTTGAATTCGGTTCTGGTAACACTTTCAGACGATGCAAACAGCCCGACGCCGCCGCGCAACACCTGTGCATAGAGATCCATACGCTTGACAACGGCGTCGGACACCTCTGATACACGTTTTTCAAACTGCGCCTGTCGCTTCTGTGCGATATTTTGCTCCGCGTCATTCCAGACCAAAAGCGTCAAAAGCAAAGAGAGAAGCAGAGCTACCCAGGCAACGTACTTTTTAAAAACCATATACCCCCCCCCCGAAAGACTGCCGTGCGCTTCGACCAGAAGTAGACATATGTTCTGGATTTATCGGGTTGTTTGATTTCGACATTTTTGCTACCGCTATCAGACTAATTGGCTTTACTGGCTATGTAGATGAATCCAGTCTGGCTATTTTGATCTAGAGTTACGGTCATCATTTTCAATGACACCCACAAGGAGTCCCCATGACACGTTCAACCCGTTTCCTCGCATCTCTTGCAGCACTTGCCTTCATTGTCGCTTCGTGCGGCGGAGGTAGCTCAAGTTCAGACACCACTGCGCCAGCTGATGACGCAGAAGTAGAAGTGCAAGAACTCACCTTCCAGCCAATCGCTGCGGGCAAACTCACAGTGTGTTCCGATGCACCATACGAACCATTCGAGTTCCAAGATCCAACCACAAAAGAGTGGACCGGATTCGACATGGACCTCATGCGAGCAGTTGCTACTCGTTACGGCCTCACCCTTGAAGTCACCGTGCAACCATTCGATGGCATCTGGCTTGCACCACAAGCCGGCACCTGCGACGTCGTTGCGTCATCAATGACAATTACAGACGAGCGCGCTGCAAATGCAGGATTCACTGATGGTTACTTTGATTCATATCAGTCACTGCTCGTTCGTAATGAGGACGCAGAAACTCTCAACAGCATTGAATCACTGACCGGAAAGACTGTTGCAGTGCAAACTGGAACAACTGGAGAGGCATACGCGAAAGCAAATGCGCCGAAAGCAAAGATCCAATCATTCGACGATGCTGCAGCTATGTTCTTGGCACTTGAGTCAAAGCAAGTTGACGCAATTCTTCAGGACTTCCCGATCAATGCTTTCCGTGCAACTAAGCAAGGTACGACCACAGTATCCATCTCGTTCGATGATGAAACGGAGCAATACGGTTTTGCTGTTGCCAAAACAAATGAAACATTGCTCAGCGCACTGAACGATAGCTTGGCCGAATTCAATTCAAATGGAACCTACGACGCAATCTTTGCCAAGTACTTCGGCGCAAAGTAACTAAACACATCTGAAACGAAGGGCCATGGCTCTCAGCAAGAGGCAGAAGGCGCAATACCTGCGCTACAGCGTGTATACGTTTTCATGTCTTGTGTTGGTTGCCTTGGCCCTTTTCGTTGATTGGAATCGTCTAGCTGGAGCGATGTTTCGCTGGGACATCGTTGTTAAGCAGTTCCCTGACATTCTCACCAAGGCTGCCAAAAACACACTCATTTTTACGGTGATGGGGTTTGCAGGAGGGTTAGCACTCGGATTGCTTTTTGCGTTAATGCGCCTGTCAAAAATTCGGGCGTATCGCTGGTTTGCGGCAACATACATCGAAGTATTTAGAGGAATACCCCTTGTCGTCACCCTCTTAATTTTAGGCTTTGGAATCCCCATCGCATTTCAGTGGAGTTGGCCTAATCCGTATTTGCGTGGCGCAGTGCCTCTCGCACTTGTTGCTGGCGCGTACATAGCTGAAACTATTCGAGCTGGTATTGAGGCTGTTCCCAAAGGACAAATGGAGGCTGCTCGCTCGCTCGGGATGGGATACCCGCGGGCAATGGTCACGATTATTATTCCCCAGGCGCTTCGCATCATTATCCCACCACTCACCAATGAGTTGGTATTGCTCATAAAAGACACGTCGCTGATATCAATTCTTGGAGTAACAAGCGGAACAATTGACATTACGCGTTTCGGTCGTGATGGTGTCAACACCACAGCCAATGCGACTCCATTGATTGTTGCTGGTCTTGTCTATTTGGCGATGACCCTTCCACTGACGCAGTTGGCAGCGCTCATGGAACGCCGCGCAAAGGCGGCAAGCCGATGACTCAGGCACCAGTCGTATCTATTCGTGATCTCAATAAATCATTTGGGGACAACCATGTTTTGCGTGGTATTGATCTTGATGTTGAGCGCGGTGAAGTGGTCTGCATCATTGGCCCCTCTGGATCAGGAAAGAGCACACTTCTGCGCTGTATCAATATGTTGGAGACTCCCTCAGCTGGCACTATTACCGTGCTTGGCAACGATCTCACCGACCGCGATTGCGACATTGACACAGCCCGCAGCAAGATTGGGATGGTGTTTCAACAGTTCAACTTGTTTCCACATATGACAGCCCTTGAAAACATCTGTATTGCTCAACGCAAAGTATTGAAACGCAGTAAAGCAGACGCTGAAAAAATTGCTAAGGATCTCCTTGCCAGAGTTGGTCTCAACGAAAAAAATAACGCATACCCAGGACAACTGTCTGGCGGACAACAACAACGCGTTGCAATTGCCCGTGCACTTGCGATGAACCCCCAAGTCATGCTTTTCGATGAAGCCACGAGCGCACTGGACCCGGAACTTATTGGCGAAGTGCTCGGTGTGATGAAATCTCTGGCTGAAGATGGCATGACCATGCTGGTTGTTACTCACGAGATGGGCTTTGCGTCAAATGTTGCCTCACGTGTGGTGTTTATGGATGCAGGAGTCATTGTGGAACAAGGACCAGCTAAGCAAGTCATTACTCAACCTCGTGAGGAACGTACTCGAAAGTTTCTTACAAACGTGCTTGAACGCTAAGTGCATCGTGTCGCACCATGAGTGACCAACGGGACAAGATAAACGCGCTTCTTGCTGTGGCACAACATCCAACTACCCCACAAGCAGAAGCAGAGACAGCACTTGCTTTGGCTTCAAAGCTGATGCTGAAAAATGGCTACTCCAGTTCTGATCTTGCTGAAACACGCGCAGTTGATGACACTTCCGTGCTTGTTGAACGAATCTCAGTCCGAGGTCTCTATCGCGTGCGTCGCCAAAACCTGTTGTACACCATTGCACTTATTCACTCTTGTGCCGCATACCGAGACTTCGATCAAGATGAGGCGTGCATTATTGTGCTGTTCGGTCGCCCCTCTGACATTTTTGCAACAAAAACAATCTTCGCAGCAGCCGAGGCAATGGCTGCACGATTGCTTCCACGTGGTGACCGTTCGTGGAGAACTTCATGGTGGAAAGGATTCCAAATGGGTCTACATGAAGTTCTACAAGGTTCCCGTTCGGAATTCATCACAGAGACAAAGGGTGCAGGGCTCGTGCTTGCAGACAGAATGACTCGTGCCACCAATGAATTACGCGCAACGTCAGGGCCACTACGCGGTGGTACTAGTTACGCAGACACTTCATCTCATTCATACAAAGATGGTCGCACTGCCGGTCGTTCATTTGGTGTATCTGGTCGCTCCTTTGGAAGTGGTGTGCGTGGAGAGCTTCAGTGACGCACATTGACGACTATGTTGCTCAGGCCAAAGTCGGTACGAGTAATTTTATGAAGTGCAGTCCAGAACAAGCACTTGTCTATTCATGCGAAGACGTTGTTGATGAAGTTGCAGGTTCCAGAATAATTTCTGCTGTCGAAATCACTGCGTTATTGGACAACATTTGCCAGAAGGAAGACATTGATACACCTGAGTTAGTGTTTTCTCGTTCCTCTCCTCGCTTCAAAGCATCCGTCGATTTAGACACCAACACGATCTGTGTACGCGGAAGAAATACTTCTGTTTTAGTTCTACTCCACGAAGTGGCCCATGTCAGTGTGGGCATCGAGTCTCATGGAGTTATTTTTCGAAATGAACTTGTGCGGCTTGTTCGCACCCATGTATCTGTTGACAGTGCCGCACTATTGCATACCCTTTTTGTGAGAACAGGACTTGACGCAGCCCCTTGGGTTGCAAGCGCTTTTCGTCCACATTGACACCACCTCAAAAAGCACGACATACTTCTCACATGACAGATGCAGACACCTTCTATTCCTTCTTGTCGACTACGCGTTCGATTCGCAGGATCAGCAATCGGGCGGTTGATGATGAGACGCTCGAGCGTGTATTGCAAGCTGCAATTTGGGCGCCTAGTGGTGGCAACCGTCAACCATGGCGAATGATTGCAATCCGCGATCCTGATGTAAAACAGCAAATCGGGGACCTATACGCCGATGAATGGGCGAAATACGTTGACTTCAACATGCAAAAACTAGAAGGCCAACCTGATGACGTGCGCAACGCTGTCAGTAAGGGACTATCGGTCGGCACAAAACTTGCGGCTTCCCTTGCAGATATTCCAGTGGTTGTCATATTCGTTCATGAGCAAGCAAGTTTGTACATCACTGACCTCAACTACGAGCGAGCCTCTGTTGTTGGTGGTGCATCGCTTTACCCTGCGGTACAAAATCTTTTGCTTGCTGCACGTGTAGAAGGACTCGGTGGTGTACTCACTACCTTGATCTGTGCACGAGAACAAGAAGTTCAAGACATCTTGCATATTCCACGTAAGTGGGGTGTCCACGCCATGGTTCCACTTGGCTATCCACAGGGACAACATGGGCCCCTATCACGTGCACCGCTGCACAAAATGGTGAACTACGACCGCTGGACTGACTAGATGTTTTGACGCCACGGCACACCACTTGGCCAACGCCCTATGCCGCCGTTCTCCGTGAGAAATCCGGTGAGTTCGCGATTCATGTGCTGCATTCTCCACACCAACATTTTCTGAGCCTCTTGTACAATCACCACAGGATCAGTTATTTCCGTGCGCCACGTGGGATCAGCAGCAAGATCAAAACACACATATGTTCCGTCTCCAAACTGAACATACGCCGTGGTGTCACAGCGTTGCACTGCAAGGGTCTGTTTGGCGAGCGTGCGTCGCCACGGCCATTGATCAATATCAAAAGGAATGAGTGCGAAGCGCCAGTCATATTCCCAATGAGCAGACTCTCGCCACCAAGGTGGTTCTTCACCTGTAAGAAATTTAGTGAGTGGTAAACCATCGCATTGACTAGGGATCTCTTGATCCATGACATCGCACAATGTAGGAACAATGTCGATGTTTTCTGTGAACCGATTGACCACAGTTCCGTGCATAGCTGTATATCTGGGATCTCGCACAATGCAAGGTATGTGTTGGCTTGTTTCCCAATAGCCAACTTTTTCTTTCAATCCATGATCTCCTAGTAATTCAGCATGATCTGCAGTGACCACGATGACAGTTGAATCCCACTGGTCAAGCCGAATCAGTTCATCAATTATTCGACCAACTTGAGCATCGACTTCACTAATCATTCCAAAATATTGAGAACGCATATGGGCCAACTCTGCAGCATCGGTCGGTGCGGCTGTCTGTGGAAATAACAACATTGTCTCGTGGAACGGGTGCACTTTTTCTGCACGTTCAATTGGCTGCCCAACTGCATCGAGAGAATACATCGTAGAAAAGTGACCAGCTGCAGAATACGGCGGATGTGGTCTGATGTAACTGACATGAGCAAACCATGGATCGGATTGCTCACCGAGCCAATCGATGACATGATTCGTAGTGAACGTGGACACGCTAAGTTCGACTGATCTTTCATGTTCAGTGGCCAGAAATTGAATTCCAGTTTTCGACGAGTCATAACCTTTCGCTACTAGCCACTCAACCCACGGTGCCTGTCCTGTGCGGAGATCTAACGCACAGGTAAAACCGGGCAACACTGCCTCATAGTCTGACAACCACGGGTCTTCTGGCCCAACTGAGACGCGCGGATCAATGGCTTGGTCGGTGTATCCAAACAAGGTTGGCTCATAGCCAGCCCGCAGACCGATTCGAGCGATGTTGTCAAAGTTGTCGTTAAGAGGTGTTCCGTTAGCAACCACACGATGATTCATTTGGTACATGCCGGTATACAGCGATGCCCGCCCAGGTCCGCATGGCGATGCCTGGCTGTAGTGGTGAGAAAAGCGCATTCCGTTTTCACATAAGCGGTCAAGGTGTGGCGTGCGCACTACTGGGTGATTCGCAATAGATAAACAATCACCCCGAAATTGATCGAGGGTGATGAGAAGAATATTCATCGTCATAAAAGCACACTACTGAGGAAGTTAGATATCACGATGAACTAACCGTGCCATCAGTAAGAAACGTTCGAATGTCACGAATAGCATTTCTGTCTTGCATCAAAAAACTATGGCCTCCTTCGTACACCCTCAGTGTGGCTTGAGAAATCTCTTCTACAATTGCTTCAGAATTAGAAACTGGTGCGATTCCATCGAATCTTCCAGCAGCCACGAAAGTAGGACACGCTACAAGATGAAGTCGATCAGCGACATTGTGTCCGGCACGTGCACCGAGCTGTAAAACTTCACCCTTGATTTGTGATTTCGATTTCAAGATAGATGATCTTTCTTGAATTGCTCGCACAATCTCTGCGTCAGTTGGGTGATCTTGTAACCACTGTTGCGTGAATCGCGTATCAGTCAATTCAATAATCTTTTTGGCGCGATCGTTTACAGGCAAAGAACCCAGCGTGTGTAACGGATACGAAGATCCACCAGCACCACCAGCAGATGTACACATCAGAACTAACTGAGTGACTCGTCGCGGATATGTGACAGCAAATTCTTGGGCGACCATGCCCCCAAAGGAAATTCCAACTACCAAACTTGTTTTCCATCCAACATGGTCGAGCAGTGCTGCAGCATCTTGTGCATACTGCGACATTGTGTACGGACCATCTGGAATAGTTGTGTGGCCAAGCCCTCTTTGATCATGTGCGAGTACTTCACACACAGAACTCAGTGCACGAATCAATAAAGCACTGGTTTCCAATGTTGCACCTGAGCCATTGAAAAAAAGAAGTCTCGGGCCAGATCCTGTGATCTGGTAATTGATGGAGATGTCTTCACGAACGAACATGGGCACGACTAAGTTTCTCATGTAATGGGTATCCACCATTCACTGGTCGTGATCAGCCAACATCGGTGCGTGCAGATTTTCATCGACGCAGTGAAGCGCTCTCTTGCTGAGCATCCGGAATCTCTTCCCTGGCGCCAAGTCACAATGCCGGGGCTGTCTGTTGCATGGGTGGGTATAAATGTTCCAGCACTTGACACCGGTGGACGGCCATGGGTGTGGGAGGTCGTCACACCTACTCAATATGAATCGTCTACCCGCCTCCAAGACGACCCGATGGTGCTTTCTGTAGCCCACGACACCGTGGTCACAGAGGTCAACCATCGCGACCATTCTGGACCGATTATGAGAATGCAGGTGCCTGTTCGCCACGCCCCTGAGGGAGTCAGTCTTGTCACAGGACTCGAACCATCTAGCCCATGGTCGGTTCGGCTGGAATCGGGTTGGACCGTTGAGGCACTTGGCTCTGCTGCCCAATGCTGGATTGATCGGGAAAGCCCAGGTACCGCTCAACTGAATACTCCACAACCCCAGTTGGCCACCGACAAGCGCTATCAATTACACCCGATGATCGATATTGAGTCTGCGGCCTTTGACCGATTGCTTACACTCGATCCTGATGATGCTGCTCGGGTCACCTCTCTCTTGTCCCTTGTGCATGAAGCTTTATTGCCCTATCGGTAAGACCCCGACACAGAAGCATGCTCATGCGGTGACCGCATGATTACCACCTACGCCGTTTCGCTGACCAAGATCGATGCCAAGCCTGCTGATCACATCACACTGTGCGACATTGTTGATGATTGGCTTGTTGAGAATTACCCCATGGATTCGTATGCGCCTGGCACCTCAGTGCGATCTCGATCTGATGACGCCGTCTTTCGACTCTCGATTACTGTCAGTGCTCCTCATAGCGTCTACGTTGAGACACTCACTGTCACTGTGGTTCTAATTGAAACAAGATTGACGTTTGATATCCGCAATGTTTCCACTCCCACTACAACAAAAGTAATTCCCTACACACCGAATACGTTATTGCCGCATATTGTTCGTCTAGTTCAACGTGTGGTCAATACAGTTCCTACCGACGATGCCAACAGATGGATATCAGAAAAAACTACTGCGGTAATTACGGAGCTGGATGGACAAGCAGCTGCCGCATTCGTTCTTGCACCAGCGCGACGTCTTCCTGTCATCATCGAAATCACCGACACTACACAGCCAAGACCACCACTGCTTGGCGCTGCTGCTGGACCGCTTGTCGGATTAGTTCACATGTTTCACATACTCAATAAGGAAGCTCTCCAAGGCTTTTCTGACTTCACTAATTATTCACTAATCGGTCCAGGATGCATCATTATTCAATGGGCTGGTCGTACCGAACCTGTCATTGTGCATCGCAATGAAATTGCCCCATCATCAGAACGGTACGAACGAGACCGATTGATCCGTCTCATCATTGACACAGCAGCCAGATCCGTGGCGTCCCCGCGTGTTCCGCCTCCGCCACAACTCGACATTGAAACAGATTCTTCTTCCGTACAGCAAGGAATCGTCGCCACAGATACTGATGCAGCAGTGCATATTGAACAACTACAAGCAAGCAACGACACCCTCGAGGCATCACTTGCCGATGCCGACAGAATTGTTGCTGATCTGCGCTCCACCCTCGAACACAAGGGTGGGCAACTGGACGAACTCATCCTTCGAAATGTGTCACTCGAGATGCAAGCAGGGCACACTCCCCAAGTTCGTGCAGTTGCATCCATGACAGAAGCACTTCGGCTGGCACAACAACACTGCCCATTTCTTATTTTTCATCCTCGGGCGATTGAGACCGGCGAAAGATTAGAAGGACCAGAACCAGTGAGCGTATTGCAGGACCTAGTTCGCCTCAATGAGGTAGCGCGAGCGTGGATGTCTAGAGAAATTACGGGAACAAGTATCAAACTTGCGTGTCGTCAGATGGGTCTTGATTTTTCTCCTTCTATTTCTGCTACTGCCCGCCAAAAGTTTGACGAGGACTATCTCATTGATTGGCGTGGCAAAACGGTCACGGCAGAAGCGCATATTAGACGCGGCAAAAAAGCTCACCTTGTCCGTATATACCTATATTTCGACGAGGAAACGCAGCAAGTTGTTGTGGCATACATTGGTCGACATTTACGCGATAAGGGCAGTGCTTCCTAGACAAGTCGCCTAACCTCATCATTGATGAATCGTCGTAAAATCTTGCGAGTAGGTCTAGTTGTTGGCATTATTTTCCTGCTTGTTGTCGGGCAATCCGTTCTTGCATACACGCAACGCTTCCCCCACCAATCTCTCCAGCAAAACGTAGCTTCATGGGCGAGAAATAACTATCTCGGTGTCGTGGTGGACAAATTAGAGGCTTGGACGCACAATGATCCACCTTCAGTGACCCCAGCAGATTCTTTAGCCCTCGTCACTACTGATACCGACCCTGTCGTCGCAACAACAACTTCAACAAGTACTTCGACAGCTATCCCACGCACGACAACAACGACAATGCTAAACACCGGCCCAACTATCCCGACAACGTCAACGACAACAACAACTTCCACCACAATTCCAATTCCCACCACCACCATTGCGGGACAACCAGCAAATGTGAGTGCAGTCATCCTTCCAGTGCTTGCTAGAGAAGGAATATGGGTTCCTATTCAGAACCTTCGTCGCACGCCACTAATTTGGGCGACATCCATACGGCCATTATCTAAATACGGCTCTGTCGTTGCCACAGCCGCCACTTTTGACCCACTGTCAGTGCGGGTTGGCCTTTTTAACGGAACTGAAATGCCGGGCAAAGGACCATGGATTAACAAAAACAAAATCACAGAGAAGGCTTTGCCATCGCTTCTGGGCACTTTTAATGGTGGCTTTCGTTTTGAACACGAACCGGGTGGATACTTCACTGAGAAGCGAACGATAAGAAAAATGAAAAAGGGATATGCCACATTTGCAATTCGGACAGACGGTACAAGCACCATCGGGGTGTGGGGTGATGACCTCCACAACGACGGGACATGGACAACACTTCGCCAAAACCTTCCGCCAATAGTTCAACAGGGGCGGTCATCTTTTCAGAACTACCCAGATATTCACTGGGGAAATGACTACGACAATAAGTTATACACATTCCGATCTGCTGCTTGTTTGCGCACTGACGGCCGCATCATGTTTGTTGCCGTTGGAAAGGTGAACATAAAAATGCTGGCACAAACACTGATAGTTCTTGGTTGCGATACGGGGATGCAATTAGACATCAACGGCTCATGGCCACACTTTGCTACTTACTCTGGTTTTGGTACTAAACAGCGTTGGGGCAAAACTCTTGATCGGCGAATGGGGGATCCTGATCGTTTTACATTCGGGTCCACCAAAGATTTTTTTGCACTCTTTGATCCTCAAACTTTGCCGAAGCATGTGGTGCGCTGATAATTCAACTATCGGGTGAGACGGTATTCACCAAGCAGGCGTGGCGCTTGCCCGTCAACTGTGGCAACTACTCCATCGTCGCAGAGTTTTCTCAAGTGCGACCACACACTTCGTCGCGCTGGGCGATGCAGTTGAAGACTTATTTGGGCGTATAACACTTTGACAATTCCAGGAATCGTGTTATTCCCTGCCGAAATCTGGGAAACAATTTGTCGCTCGCGCTCCAGACGGTGTTCTAAATATGCAACCAGGAATGGGTGTGGATCAGTTATTGGTCCTCCATGGGTGGGATACAACACCTGATCAGTGCGGTTGATGACTTTGTGCATTGAGTCGATGTACTGACGCATGTCTCCATCGGGCGGAGACACAATAGTGGTGGACCAACCCATTACATGATCACCAGTAAACAAAGCACGCTCGGTACTCATTGCTACGCATAAGTGATTCGACGTATGTCCAGGAGTGGCAACAGCCTGTAAAGAAAACTCTGATGTCTTCAAAAAAACTTCGTTGTCGATAACCGCTACGTCGGGAGAAAATGCAAGATCCGTGGTTTCGCGTTCTTCTTCAGACTCTTGTTTTGCTGCGAGATCATCTTCAGACGGATCATGATCATCCTCTTCCACCCATCCTTCAAATGTACGATGAGGTCCAATTGCGTACCGAGTGGCTCCGGTGTATTGATGCAACCATTCAGTGAGTGGAGAATGATCTGAGTGACAATGCGTGACCACGATTCCTGCCACATGTCTGCCATCAAGAGCAGCGATAAGCGCCTCACGGTGAGAATCAAGAATCGGACCTGGATCTACGACAACAACATCCTTTGTGCCAAGTAGATACGTACCTGTTCCATGATATGAAAATTTAGAAGGATTTTGTGCAATCACCCTTTGCACTAGTGGTGACAACTGCTCGATTGCTGCATACGGTGCATCATCTATTCTTGGAACAAAAGGAATTGCCATAACGAATGTTTAGCCGAACCCATGGGCACGCACGTAGCCGACGGGCTGACCATGACCCATAATAATTTCCCGAACTGATTCTGGAACTGTAGAGATGTCTATTCCCAGTTGTTGTAACGCGGCCAAGAGAACTGTTGCTGTCCCGCGACCAAAGCCATCGGCCAATTTGAGCGCAACAGCCCGACCATCATTAAGAGCAGCAACATACACAGCCTCTGCACCATCTTTTGCAAACAAATGCGGAACTCCCCCAACAATGGCGGTGACAGTTCGACCTTGGCCACCAACCATGTACGGGTGTTGAGACATCGCAGCAAAAATCTGCAGGCCAGCATCGCCAGCATCGCCGATTGCAATTGCACGCATCGCTTTTGCAAGTCCGATGAGTTCCACTACATGGGCAGGAGCTCCACATCCATCAGTACCGATTGAAATTGGGTTGTTGCCAGTAATTTGCGCGACTGTTTCAGTAATACACATCTGTAACGGATGATCTTGCGATAAATAACCTTCAACTGGCCAGCCGTTGATAACACAGGTGGCAATCATTCCAGCATGTTTTCCGCTGCAATCCATCTGAATCGCTGATCGTTTTTTTCCGGATCTAATGGCTTCATGAGCAGAATGCTGATGCATCGGGTAGCCCGCAGTGTTACCAAGTGCGGATTCATCAAGACCGACAGAGGCCAAGATTGCTCGTGCTGTGTCTTGATGAATCTGTTCACCATTATGACTAGAGGTAACTAACGCCAACTGCTCAAGTGGGAGCGACAGCCCTGAACGCACCATTGCAAGTGCTTGTATCGGCTTGGTTGATGATCGAGGAAAAATATGGGCGTGGGGATCGCCGCGGCTAAATGCAACAGAACCATCTTGGTTCAATGCCACAAGTAGACCAAAGTGGATACTCTCATCTACCCCACTGCGCGAAACGATTGCGAGTGGCTCACATTGTGATGCTGCAAGACCAGTCATGAATTACTTCTTTGAAAAACGCGACAACCGACGTTTCGATTTTTTTACGGTTTTTACTTCTAAAGTTGTTAATGGATCTTCAATGACATCATGTCTTTCCCCCCATGCACTGACAAGTGCCTGACCCATAGCAACTGCGGGCAATGCCAGAATTGCCCCAATTGGTCCAAGTAGAGCAGAACCAGCGATTGCTCCACCAAATGCTAAAGCTGGATGTAGTTCTAAAGTGCGCGCTGTTATTTTCGGTGCAAATAAATAATTTTCTAGTTGCTGATACACAACAATGACGCCAATAACAACGAGCGCCTTCAACGGTGAATCAATGAAGGTAAGCAACACCGGTAATACGCCAGCTAAATATGTGCCGATGACAGGAAGGAACTGCGAGACAAGACCAACCCACAACGCCATCGCAATGGGCGCGGGAATTCCAATGATTTGAAAGGCAATCCAATGAATGAATGTCGACAAAATTGCAAGAAGCGCACGTGAATACAAATACCCACCCGTTTTAGTAATCGCCAACTCCCAAGCATCTAGAACTTTGCGTTGTCGTTCCGGCTTTAGTCGCGAACAAATAGCGCGTCTCAATCGCGGACCATCGGCGACTAAGTAATACGAGAACAAAAAGATAGTAAGAAACTGAAAAATTACTCCGAGGGCTGTTACTGAAAGATTAAAGACCTTGTCTTGCTGTGACGAAATAAATTTCTGTACAGGGCCATTTGGATCAGCAATCTGATTATTCACTTCTCCAGGATCGATGTTTGAACCAAAGTTGTCATTCAGTAACTTCACAGTGTCGTTGACATATTGCTCAGAGTTCTTGAGTAGATCCGCTACCTGCTGTCCGACCAGTGTGCCCACAGCACCAAAAAAAACAAAGATAGATAGCAGAACAGCAAACATGATGAGAAGTGTGGAGCTACGACGACCATTCCCCCGCCGAGCTAACCGATTGACTCCTGGCTCGACAGCCAGAGCAATAAATAAAGACACCAGCAACAACAAGATGAGGCTGTTTAACCGATGGAACATCACCCGAACCACAAGTGTTCCGATAAATCCAGCCCAAAAAATAACGACAGCCCGAGGGACCCACGACGGCATTCGCCGACTTGACTCGACTACAGGGGAGGTGTTGGTATCTTCAGTCACATACGAAGCGTAGTGGCAGACCAATGTGCCACATTCGCTATGCAACCCCGACTTATTTGTGGCACAATACAGAAGTGCCTACAATTTCCGAGTCTGTCCAGACTGTTGTGGAACTGGTCCGTCTCCAAATAGCCCAGACATTGCGTGACCGTGTGATTGGAAATGACGCCGAAGCAAAACAAGCCGTAATCATGACTGGTATTGGTCCGCGCTGGTTTGAAGAAACATCGGTAATTCATCGGGTCCATTCTGATTCATCCATGTTTATTGGTGGAATGCGCGCACTGCTGCTTCAATCGCTTCATCCACTTGTAATGGCCGGCGTTGCACAACATTCGAATTACAAGGCAGATCCATGGGGTCGACTCCAACGCACAGCTGAATTCGTAGCTGTTACATCTTTCGGACCAGCTGATATGGCCCAGCGTGCAGTCGACCAAGTCGTTGCTGTGCATAAACACGTCACCGGTACCACATCTGATGGTCGCTCGTATTCTGCGTCGGACCCACATTTGCTCAGATGGGTACACGTTGCAGAAGTTGACAGTTTTCTGAGCTGTTATCAGGCATACGGTGCCGTCCGGCTATCGCCACAAGAATGCGACTCCTATGTTGCTGATATGGCAGTCATTGCTCGCAAGTTAAGTATTCCGGCGCCACCAACTTCAGTGCAGTCCCTACGTGATCAGATTGCTGGGTTTCGTCACGAACTAAAAAGTACGCCGGAGTGTCGTGATGCCGCCAAGTATCTTTTGATCACTCCACCCCTTGATGCTCTAGCACGTATTCCCTATTCGCTTATTACTGCATCGGCTGTTGCAATTCTTCCTATTTGGGCGCGCGTTCAACTTCAACTTCCGTGGTTTCCTCTCACAGAAAAAGTGATTGTTCGGCCTGTTGGAAATCTGGTCGCGTCCACAATTCGTTGGGCTACTTCTGCCGATTTCGCCGCGCAAGCAACCCGCTAAGGTCACCGCGTGTTCCTATGTGAACACTGTGTAACCCAAGCCATGTTGCCATCTCTTGCAATTCGCTAAACAACTCTGCAGCAACTTGAGCGAGATCAATACCTGGTTCGGAAAATGCACCGGGAACAAGCAATACTCCTGCTTGACGATCTGCTTTCAGATCAACACGCGCCACGATTCCATCTCCCAACACAAACGGCAACACGTAATACCCGTAGTTACGTTTTGGTGCAGGCGTATAAATTTCAATCCGATAATGAAAATCAAACAGTCGTTTGATTCGAGGACGACACCACACCAACGAGTCAAAAGGAGACACCAACGCACGAGCCGACACAGCACGTGGTCGTGTCGCTTCAGGATGAAGATATGCAATGTCTTTCCATCCTTCAACACGAACTTGCTCTAGTTCGCCATTGTCGACAAGTTCTTGCAAACCAGATCGAGCATGAATTGGTTTTTGGCGATGGTAATCAAATAAGTCTGTAGCAGTCGCGATTCCATGGCTTCGAGCCGCACGCAGCAGCAACTCTTTCGTTGCGTCTTCAAAGCTTGGAGTGCAAGTATCGAGCACATGCTGAGGTATCACCCGATGCAGTGGGTGATAAACGCGGGCAAAATCTCCCTGTCTACGGCGAGCTGTGATTTCACCAATCCAAAAAAGATATTCAAGAATTGCTTTTCCATCATCCCAATCCCACCATGAACTTTTTGGACCGACACGAGTGCTCACTTGGCCAGCAACCAGTCCATCGCTTTCATACACACGAGCGCGAATCTCTTCTACTAGTGCAGGATTTTTTTTTGCAATTCTTAAAGGTCTATCCCAAACACCTTCGCCGTTACGGGCGCGTTGCATTCGGGAATGCATGAGTGGATACAACGAAACCGGAAGATGCGAAGCTTCATGGCACCAGTACTCAAATAGTTCTCCCGCAGCAGTGGCATCTGAAATGAGTGCGCGCGGATGATTTCCTAATCGAGAAAATAAAGGCAACTCTTGGCTGCGTACTAAAACATTGACGGAATCAATCTGAATAAGACCAATAGTGTCAACAATGCGACGAAGATGACGCCGATCAACACGCCCAGTAGGTCGTGGAGTGTGAAATCCCTGTGCAGCAAGCGCAATGCGTCTTGCTGACGTGAGACTAATTTCAGTCGGCGACAGTGACCGTGACACTATTGATCACGACATCGACAAGCGGGCGGTCACCACGCGCTGTTTCAACATTCTGCATTGCCTCAATAATTTCGAGACCCTTCACCACTTGTCCAAACAATGCGTATGCAGGCGGTAACCCCACCCCGCTTTGTCCGCTGATTAAAAAGAACTGTGAACCATTTGTGTTGGGTCCTGCGTTAGCCATTGCCAATGAACCAATTTGGTATTGGCCCGCACGTGGCAACTCATCGTTGAATTTGTAGCCAGGTCCGCCAGAGCCTGTGCCAGTTGGGTCGCCGCCTTGGCACATAAAACCTTTAATGATGCGATGAAAGACAACTCCTTCGTAGTACTTGTAGGCAGCTAGATATACGAAACTGTTGACGGTCTCAGGCGCATTCAGCGCATCTAGTGCAATCACCATGGTGCCCATTGAAGTTTCCATTGTTGCCGTGTAGCGCTTTGTTGGGTCGATACCCATCGCCGGTGCTGCAGGAAATTTCTGAGTACGTGGGGCTGAGCCATCGAGGGCGGGGAATGGTAACGGTGAAGACATGGCTCAAACGCTACAAGGATCGTCTATTAACCAGGCTAGGCGAGGCCTTTCGTTGTGGATGTCGCACTCGACCTACGATGGGTAGGTGAACCCTCTTGACCTTGATCGCATTGAAAAAGACCTTGCCGATGTTGACATCGCTCTCGAACGCCTTGACGCAGACACATACTGGACTGACGAAGTCAGTGGTGAACCCCTTGCCCCAGAGTTTTTGGCACAGAACCCAACTGCTCGGCGCCAACAGATCCAATAGCGCAGCCAAGTGTGACTTTGGTCTCGCCAAGCGTGGGGAAATCGGTTAGACTCAGGAAAGTAATCGAATAGTTAATTGTATCTAGCAAGTATATATTCTCAGATTGAAAAGGGGGTTGATCATGGCAGATATCAAAAAACCACGTGCACCATTCGCCCCATGGGATCGCCGCGAACTGCCTGGCAGTTTTAGCGTTGAAGAAACAGCACGGCGTGTTGGCAATTACAAATGGGCCGAGATGAAATTGTTTGAGGCACTCGGTGGCTGGATTGCAACTGTCCCAGAACTCGATGTGAAGTTACGTCTCGGCACTCACTGCTACAAGCATGCTTGGCACGCAGAGTTATGGCACAAACGTTTACCGGAACTTCGCGAGATGAACCCAGACCGTCTTACTCTTCCTGCCAACGAGGCTCTCGTACGTTTCGTTGATGCAATGACAGAGCCAGAGGCTCCAGAACTCACAATTGAAAAACTTGTTGGCGTGTACCGAGTCTTTATTCCCCACTTCATATCCGCGTACACATATCACCTCAATAACACCAGCGAGATCACAGATGGACCAACCATACGTTCACTGAAATTCATTCTGCAAGATGAGTTCGATGATTGGCGAGATGGTGAAATGATTATTCAGTCTCTTCTCGAAACACCAGACGAAGTTGATCGTGCTTGTGCACATCAGGCAAAACTCGAAAAACTTATGCTCGAAGCCGGCGGTATCGCAGGATTCGGAAGCATCGGAACACATTCTCCACCAAACAACAATTAAAGGGAGCACCACCATGAAAAAATTTATGCCTGTCGAAGAATTGGCGCGCGACGACCGATTTAATCAGATCACACAAAAAGACCGCATGGCTGATGGCCGTAGTGCGTATATCCCTAAGGCAGAGAAGTCACGGCGCACATCTAATCGACTCACGCCTGCCCGACCAGATGCAAGTGAAGCTGCACGCGCACTGATGCACGGCATCTTTGTTGGCGAAATTCAAGCTATGGAAGGTGCGGGCCGCACCTGTTGGGACTTCACCACAGGCGAAGAAGTACCTTTTGCGTTAAAGTTAGACATGGCTCGTCAGACATGGGACGAAGCACGTCACGTTGAAATCAGCATCAAACTTGGTGATTGGATGGGCTCAGACATCGGTCAATACGCCGAAAACACCGTTCTTTTCCAAACTGCTTGCTCCGACGATCCTGTACTTCGCCTGGCTGGAGTCAATCGCGCACTTGAAGGACTTGCCATTGACGTATTTACATCAATGAAAGAATTCGGTGAAATGTCAGGAGATCCGTACTTGGAATTCTGCGAAGACTGGATGCTTGCCGACGAAGTAACCCACGTGAAAATGGGTAGCGACTGGTTACGCAAACTCACCGAGAATGATCCAGAACGTCGTAAAAAGGCACTTGAGTTTCAAAACGTTGTTGACAAAATATTTTCGTATGGTGGCAGCCGCAGTGACAGTGAGGAGTCATCCTTTGCTTTGGCTCGCCGCTTCCGTGAACTTGCAGGTTTCACGCCAGATGAAAATGAATTCATTGCCGACCTTGGCATGCAAGCATTAAACGAACGCAAAGCATTTATTGCTGAGGCACAAGCAAAAGCTGCCGCACACTGACATGACTATCCGGGTAACTCCCGAGTCGTACCAGTTCGTCGCATTCGACTCTGCATACATCGCTCGTATTGCTGCACGCGTTGCAGCCCTTTTACATGTTGAAGACATCAACTTTCATATTGATGTTGAAGAAACGTCTCCACTAACTCGTGTCTTTGTTAACGTCACCCCGGAACTTGTCACCATCAATCCACATAGTGGAGCGCTCGAAGACACGCGTCGGCCTCGGCAACAAAGCGAAACAGCCACCACCATTACTTTGGCTCGTGGAATGCTGCGTGCCCGAGACCGCATTCGTGGTGGCTTTGAGAATGCACCTCTTGATATCGACCTAACGCTGGCCCAAAATGCGGCGTGGGACACCTACATTATGGGCAGAATCTCGCGACTTGATATTCAGATAAAAGAACAGGCCTGGCTATACAACTTCCGCAATAGGCACGGTTTTAACGACATATCAGACTCTGTGTTTGCACGAATATGGTCCGGCGAGTCATTGACATGGTCAGAACTTGACTCGCTGTCAACCTCTGCCTTGTCTGTTTCTGCGTAGCGCGCTCGCTATTTAGTTCTCACGCAACTTTGACAACAGACGCAAGATTTCAAGATACAGCCACACCAAAGTAACGGTCACGCCAAGTGCGCAGTACCACTCCATGTAAGCAGGCATTTTGTTGGCGACACCTTTTTCAATCATGTCGAAGTCAAGCGCCAGACTAAATGCTGCCAGTCCTGCAACAAAAACACTGAACAGAATTCCGATTGGACCACCACCACTAATAAATGATGGACTCGAGCCGAACATGCTGAAGACGAACGAAACAAGGTAAAACGCCATAAGGCCAAGCATCATTCCCATAACGATTCGACGTGTGCGATTTGTGACTTTGATAATCCGTGAGTGATACAACAACAGCATCACAACGAAAACTCCAATTGTTGCTCCTACGGCTTGCACAACGATTCCGTTGTATGCCTCGGAATATGCACGACTAATTGCCCCAACCACGACACCTTGAGCCAGCGCATAGATAGGACCAGCAATGCGAGACACTCGCGGTTTGAAACTGGCAATAAGAACGGAAATCAATCCAACAATCATTCCGCCAATAACCCAACCGAATGGGATGGCTACAGCAGCACCAGGTATTGGATCAGCAATAGATACCCATGTGAAAGTTGCTGACGCAAGAACCAAAACAAGCAACATGATGGTGGCACTTGCTGTGCCAGACACAGTCATGAGACCGCCGTCCCACTGACTAATAGGGCCGTCATTTATCGGAGCACCTGACGGTGGTGCCCACCTGGATGTTTTGTCCTGCTGGTCGAGATTTCCAAGGCCCATGGCCTTGTCGGTAAGAAGTGGATTACTCATGCGCACCAGCATAATCAACCAATTGGGTGAAGTGGAGTCAGGACGAGGCCCACATAGATGCCAAGATCTAGCCATGGTCATACCTGAAATTCGCGAGTGGTCGATAGACGCCAGAAACCACCCCGATCATGCCCGCAATCCAATTCATACAGATGTTGGTGCACAGGCAGCAGGATTTCCACGCGCGCTCGTTGCAGGGGTTACTACCTATGCGTATCTCACTCACCCAGTCGTTGTTGCATGGGGTGAGACATGGCTTCGAAGCGGTGGAGGCGAGGTTCGCTTTCGTCGGCCAGTCTTTGACAAAGACACTCTGCGCTGTTGCCCTGTCGTTAGCGAAAGTGGAATTTCAATACATGCACTGACCGACGAACCGGACCAGCCGCGCGCCACATTCAGCCTCCTAAGAGACGCTGGTTCTGCGCCTGCGATGCGCGCTGGTACACAGCTTGTCACCCACCATGTTTCCCTTGTTGGAAATCTTGCAGACCAATACGGAATAAACGTCGGCGACTCACTGCCGCTGTACACAGAAAATGGGTGGGTTCATCCTGCTGTATGGACGGCTCTCGCAAATGACGTGGTACATACGCAGATTGCTCGCGGAAGTTGGGTGCACACTCGAAGTATTATTCGACATCACGACATCGGTCATGTCGGTTCAGTTGCTGAAGTTCGTGCAACCGTCGCGAAGACTTTTGAATCACACGGTGAACGTGCGGTTCTCGATATTCATATTCTGATCGATCAAAAAATTGTTGCTTCTCTTGAACACGAAGCAATCATCGCGCTTCCCTAAGGAGCGACACTGCGCACTTACGCCAAATCGTGGGCGCTCATTGATTGCCACAAGTCAATGTCTGGCTGATGAACCAATAAACCCTGGCACGCCTTTGCCATCTCTACCATCGTGGCTCCATCGAAATGTGTGCTCTGGGCCTGCGGTGACTCCCACTTTTCAATCAACAAAATACGATTTAGGCGGGTATCTGAGACCACCATGTCTATATTTCGACAACCCTGCTCCATTCTGGACAACACGATGTATTTCGCCAAAATAGCTATCAAAGAACCAATATCGGCAGCATCAAAGGTCATCGTGACCACCACAAGCTCTACTTCTGGTGGTGAACCTGTGGATAAAGCATCTTTTTCACTCATACAAAGCACACTCTTTCAGAACTCAGAGAAAAGTCGGGTGTCGAACCGTGGGTGTGCTTGTCACTGTCGGTATCCTGCCCATATTCAGCCTTTTCAGGCAGTTTGACCTACGAAAGGGTTCAGCGTGGCAAAGGACCGTATTGATCGCGACGAAGAAGACCTCGTCAGGCTCTATCTCACCGACATTGGTCAGTACCAACTGCTCACAAAAGACGACGAAGTTCGCCTTGCTAAGGCCATTGAGGCAGGCAAGATTGCTGCTCAAGAAACCGCAGAGGCAACAACTCTTACACCCACAAAACGTCGAGAGCTACGTCGTACGGTTCGTGAAGGCGTGGTTGCCGAGCGCGCATTTGTTCAGTCCAACTTGCGACTCGTAGTTTCAATTGCCAAAAAATATCAGGCATCCGGACTTCCATTGCTCGATCTCATTCAAGAAGGCAACTTAGGCCTGATGCATGCGGTTGAAAAGTTTGACTGGCGTAAAGGTTTCAAATTCTCTACATATGCAACATGGTGGATCCGTCAAGCAATCACTCGTGGTATTGCCAACACTGGCCGCACTATTCGACTTCCTGTTCACGCCGGCGACACACTCGCTCGTTTGCAAAAAGCACGCTCGCGACTTGAACTTAAATTTGGTCGTCCAGCCACCCTTGCAGAACTTGCAAAAGAAGTTGAGATGCCAGAAGACAAAGTCACCGAAGCGTTGCGTTTTGCCGCTGAGCCATTGTCGTTGTCGGAGCCTTTGCGCGAAGACGGCGACGCAGAACTCGGAGATGTTGTTGAAGACCGTTCCGCAGAATCCCCATTTGAAGTTGCGGCCACGGCATTGTTACCAGAAGAAATTCAACGTTTGCTTGCACCCCTAGACCTTCGTGAGCGTGAAATCTTGCGTTTGCGTTTTGGACTCGACGGAAGCGGCGAAGGTCGCACCCTTGAAGAAGTTGGAGAACACTTCAACCTCACTCGCGAGCGTATTCGTCAAATCGAAGCGCGGGCGATGAGCAAATTGCGTCATCCATCATCAGATACTGGTGCCCGCGACCTCTTATCGGTCTGACCTAGTCGAGTCTGTTGCGCACAATCCGCGTAACGCCATCAATCGTCGCTACCACGCCAACGCCGAGCAATGTTGGAATCATGATTCGTGCTAGCCACATCTGTTCAAGTCCTGGTACATACGCAGCACGAACCTGATTAGCGCTCAACCATACGCAAATCAACATTGCAGTACCAGCACCTGCGCTCAGTGAAATTGCAATATGTCGTGTCTCGGTGCGTCTGTACAACATGTATGCAAGGCTTGCCAACACCGTAGATCCGATTCCAAACAGCATCATAAGTGGTGCAATCCGAGCCCCATTCGGAAGGCCGAGATATTCACCAGCACCAATAAGTGCACTTGCTAACGAGATAACCACCATGAATATGAAGAACAGTTTGCGCTTGGCGATAGCCAAGATAAGCGCCAGCAACAATGCGAAAAACCCGGAGAACCACCACGCCATAGAGGCTTGATCACGCAGATATAGAACACCATCGACCACCGTTGGCACGTCATTAACAACGACATCAATCTTCCATGTCTGCACTGTTCCTTCTTTGTCTATTGGAACAGGAGGCTTGGGGCTCATCCAATGAGCACGATGGTCATGCCACATCGCCGTGCCATCACGAGAGGTCAGTTTCCATGTTGGGGGTCCCTCAGTATTGCCAACATGTGAAACATCTCCATAACGATTCATGTTCAGTTGATACGTAATAGATGACGTATTAAACGAAACATCACCGTTTGAGTCAATTCGCACATACGGTTCCTGCTGATAACCAGGAACGGTGACAACATGGCCTTTTGCTCGCACTCGAACAAATGTGTCGAAGCCAACTATGTCAATACGCACGCCACTTGGAACACTCGGAACTATTGAAGTAATAACCGACTCAGTGTTGCGGGCTTCAATACTGTCGCCAGATCCCACAGGGACAGGTAGCACAAGAAGAAGCCCAACGAGTAAATGCACACTCTGACGGTACAACGACACGACCACAAAATATATAGTGTGTGACGATGGAAACACACACAAAACCACTCGTGTTGCTCGTAAGCGACAATGTGTGGCAACTTGACGGCCCTGCTATTCGCGCGATTGCCCCACACATTGAACCCGTGATCTACGAAGGAGACCAGCCACTCTCCGATGATGTTCTTGAAAGGGTCGATATTGCTTTTCTCAGTAGCGATGTTTGGCCGGAGCGAATTCGCGGAATGAGCGTGTCCGTCATGAAGGCACAAAATCTGTCGTGGATGCAGACATTTTCTGCTGGGGTTGACAGCCCATTTTTTCAGACATTGATAGAACGTGGGGTGCGCCTCACTACCGCTTCAGGCGCCACTGCTTCCCCCATTGCCCAAACGGTGATGATGTACATGCTTGCACTTGGTCGTGATCTACGCAGGTGGACACATCAGCAAAATAATCGTGAATGGAAACAACACTCATTTGTTGAACTAGATGGATCTTCATTGGCGGTCATTGGCATGGGTCCTATCGGAGAAGAGATCGTTCGACTTGGTATCGCTTTTAACATGTCCGTTGAAGCCATCCGACGTACTCCCCTTGGTACCGAGTTGTGTCCCACATTTCCCATGTCAGAGTTAGAAGCAGTGCTTAGTCGCGCAGATTGGGTGGCGGTTGCATTGCCTCTTTCCCCCGAGACAAGACAAATATTTTCTGGGAAGACTTTTGCAGCCATGCGACAAGGAGCGCGTTTTATCAATGTTGGTCGCGGAGAACTTGTAGACGAACAAGCGCTCATTGCATCACTACAGTCAGGACACATCGCAGGCGCTGGCCTTGACGTGTTTGAAGTAGAACCCCTACCTACTGATAATCCACTATGGGCAATGGACAACGTCATCGTGACTCCACACAATTCGGGGACCACAACATCATCTGGTGAGCGAACTAGAAAAATATTTCTTGAAAATCTACAGCGATTCGTATCGCAACAACCACTTAAGAACCTTGTAGCTGGCTAGTTCCACTCTTTGCACTGTGGTGCACACATGGTCCCTAACTACGAGGGAGCAATAATGTCCACCATCTTTATGTCATCTAAGGGCGGTAACTGCACCACAGTCACAGCAGCTGCAGTTGCACTTTTATTTGCTTCGCGGCAAGTCAACACAGTGCTCATTGATTTATGTGGAGATCTTCCAGCAACACTCGGTCTTGCAGAACCATCAACTCCTGGCATCAACGACTGGCTAAGCGAAACACGAAACGCCGACGCCCAAACGTTAATGATGCTCGGCACTGCTGTATCTGACGGACTCACCCTTGTACACCGTGGTTCTCAGTTTGTAGAGGGTCAACCTCGATGGAGCGATTTAGCCAAAGTCATCACATCAACTTCAGCACACATCATCATCGACGCCGGCACAGGTTTTTTGCCGCCAGAGCTAATATGCGCAGTTGATGAAGTCACATTGGTAACGAAACCGTGCTACTTGTCTTTACGTCGTGCAACAACTCTTCCACGACCAACAAATGTTTTTGTTGTCAATGAACCTGGGCGGGCCTTGAACTCCAATGATGTTGCTCACGTGCTCGGCGTGCCTATCGGTGCAGAAATACCTTACGATCCTTCCATTTCACGTGCAGTTGACGCTGGGCTACTTGCTCATCGAGTGGTTCAACTATTTGGTGAACACATCCCACAGCAGTAACTATGAATTCTGGACTCATTGCAGAAATACGCTCTGCCATGGTCACGAGTCATGGTGATCAGTTGGCAAGCGCACGTGAACAGGCAAGCAGAATCGCCCCCCTGATGTCCCATAACGAGCGTGAACAAATCGTGCGCGATGTAGTTCGCGATGTCAACGGTCTTGGTCCACTTCAGCAGTATCTCGACGACCCAGATGTCAGTGAGGTGATGGTGGTTGAAGGCAAACACATATGGATTGAAACACGTGGCGGACTACACCACGTCGGCCAGATCGGCGCGCAAGAGCTATCACTGTGCCTAGAACGCATCACACGATCTGCAGGTCGACGCCTTGACTTACTTTCGCCAATTCTCGATGCTCGCCTGAGTGATGGCTCGCGTGTGTGTGTTGTGATTGCACCCATCGCAATGGGCGGTACCACATTGGCAATTAGAAAATTCACACAACGGATTCTTCCTCTGGCTGCCTTTGGCCCACAAGAATGCACCGACATCGTGCGTGAACTCGTACGAAATAAAACCAATGTGATTATTTCTGGTGCAACTTCTTCGGGAAAAACTTCACTCATCTCATCAATCAGCAACTCATTTACAGCCACAGATCGTGTGGTGTGTGTAGAAGACACAGCTGAATTGCGATTTTCGCACCAACATGTCGTACGTCTCCAAACGCGACCTGCCACATCTGAAGGAGCAGGAGAGATAACTCTTCAACATCTCGTACGTGCCTCTTTGCGCCTTCGACCAGACCGGATCATTGTTGGTGAAGTGCGTGGCGCCGAAGTAGTGGACCTACTTCTTGCTCTCACTTCTGGCCATCGTGGTTCATGGGCAACAGTGCACTCAAACGGTGTTGCTGACACGATAAACCGTCTCACAACCCTCATCCTTCGCGATTCGCCGCAATGGTCTATATCGACTGTGCACGACACCATCTCACGTGGGATCGGAGCCATAGTGCATGTTGAGCGACTATCTCAGCGAACAAGAAACATCAGCCATATTTCTCTCATTGCCCGCGAGCAGGACACACTCCATCTTGAAAATCTGTATGTGCATCAACCACGAGGTGCTCAATGAATCTTGATGATGTGTTTTCCCTCTTGGCCACTCTCATCGCTATCTGGTTTATGGCGCCAAGAGTTTTTCATTCGGCCGATGCACTAATGGCTCGTCGACGACTCGTCGACATTGTTGCCGCGCCGTCACCCCAACCATCATCAAACATTAGCAACGCACCAAAAGAAGTTCCTTCGCGTGCGAATACTGACCAGCTGGCACTGTTTGCTGGGTTCTTCGATTCTGTGGCACGTTCGTTGAGATCATCTACCTCATCACACGAATCCCTCATCATTGCCATCCAGAAACAGCACTTCACTCATTCATGTTGGGCCGTGCTTTGCACTGATCTCACCGCCACTACCCCTGTCGTGGTCGCGCTGAAAAATGCGATACATAACGCCACTCACGATTCATCTACCGATGATCTGTACTGTCTAGAACTCATTATTGCTGCCACTGTGAACGGGGCAATTATCCCTGCTGCAGTTGATCAGGCATCTGGAGTTCTCAGGGCGATGTCACAGTGCAGAGCGGACCTGATTGTTGCTGCAGCACACAGTCGTTTTTCGGCAAAAATACTCACAAACATTCCTTTTGTTCTTATCGGTATTGGACTTGTTTTTAGTTCAACGTTCCGATCATCTTTTACAACAGCTCCAGTAATAACTCTTTTTCTCATCGGAACAGCACTAAATCGCTTTGGACGTCATGTTATTGAACACACGATCCGCAAAACGTTGCTCACTCGTGAGCACATGCTTGCCGACATCACCGATCATCTCTGCGTATCGCTACGGGGCGGTCTCACCCTTGTCCATGCATGCGAGCGACTGGCCGAGATCAACAACAGCCCAGCAACACAATCAATTCGTACAGCAATTCGCAGTGGACAACCATTTGAAACAGCACTTGCAGGACTTGAACAGCATTTTGGCCTGTCTGGACGGATAGTGGCTGATGTTTTAGTGGAGGCCGATCGAGATGGACTTCCTATTTTGCCTACTGTGCTGCGTCTTTCAGTAGATGCTCGTAGCGAGCGACGTCGCCAAAATGACATTGCAATTCGTCAATTGCCCACACGTCTTACCATTCCACTGGTCCTTTTTGTTTTACCGTCTTTTCTTATCCTGACCATTGCGCCACTTATTACTGCCAGCCTCGGACAACTCAACGTTTCCCTTCCATCCCTTTCCCCTTCAACATAAATCCGAAAGAAAAAATGAAGAAAGAAAATAATTCACGCGGTCAAGCAACCACGGAGTACGCACTTATCCTCCTCGTAGCAGCAGTCATTGCGTTGCTCGTAATTGCTTGGGCAACTACTGGTGGCGGCGCCGGAAAAATTGGTTCCCTATTTGACTCTGTCTTAAACATAGTGATCGATCGTGCATCCACTTCGTAGAACTGCACTTCGTGGACGAGGTCAGTCAACAGTGGAGTTTGCACTCATTACGCCACTAGTGGTGTTGTGCGCATTAGTTCTATTAGAAACCCTTTCACTATGTCTCAGCGTTCTTTCCCTCAATGACACAGCCCGCAATGCAGTGCGATCTGCGATCACGGCACAAGACCCAGCATCAGCAGCAACTGCAGTAGCGCAAATGGCGCGTGTCACAGCTGAGACAGAGATAGATGAAGTAACTGGCTTTGTCACCGTAACGGTTCACTCACGTCACAAAATCTCCACCATTGCTCTGCTCAGGTGGTTGCCCTCGATGTCCATCTCTGCACAATCCACGATGGTGCGAGAGGCGCCACTCATTTTGCGATAGATGAGAAAAGAAAAAGCCGAAGCCCAGAAAACACTGGACTCCGGCACTTCTCTCGGGGGAGAACTTAATTTTTAGTTCGAGGCTGATTCGCCCATGCTGTGGTCCATGCCACTCATGCCTTGTCCACCCATTGGTCCATTTCCACGCATGCTGTGGTTCATTGGTCCATGTCCACCCATGCCTTTTCCACGCATGCTGTGGTCGCCCATTGCACCTTTACCTTCATGACGTTGTGGCAACCCCGGCGTGGTAACGAGCGTGTCGAACCACGTCGAAGCTTCAGCCAACTTGGCATCAGCTTGTGCTTGGGTGTGCATCCCAGATACAACTCCAGCATCAAGGTGAGTCTTAAGTGCTGCTGTGAGTGCTGCTTTCACCGTTGCAAGATCAACATTCTTTGTTGCGGCAATCTCGGAGATTGATTTACCGGCTTTGAGTTCAGCGACCAACTCTTCCTTAGTCATTCCAAGCGCAACAGCAGCTGTCTCAACAGGCGATACTCTTGAGCCTCTTCCACGCATGCCGTGTTCACCCATTGAGCCTTTTCCTTCATGACGTTTCATCAATCCTGGCGTGGTAACGAGCGTGTCGAACCGTGTCAAAGCTTTTGCCAACTTGGCATCGGCTTGTGCTTGGGTGTGCATACCAGATACAACTCCAGCATCAAGGTGAGTCTTAAGTGCTGCTGTGAGTGCCGCTTTCACCGTTGCAAGATCAACATTCTTTGTTGCGGCAATCTCGGAGATTGATTTACCGGCTTTGAGTTCAGTGATCAATTCTGCCTTGGTCATTCCAAGTTCAGTAGCAGCTGTTTCAATAGGTGAAACTTTTGAGCCGCCGTGGCCATCATGAGATGCAGTTGGTGTAGTTGTTTGGGTCACCTGCACGACAGCGGCTGATGGCTCGTTTCCGTTCATCTGGGCACTGGCAAAACTAGTGATCCCAAGAGATGCTGCGCCAATGGCGACGATGAGTCCGGTTGCGATTGCAACTCTTGTAAAACGTGACTTGGTCTTCATGGTTATTTCCTTTGTTCGGTGTTGTGCCCCAGATGTGTTCTGGAGTGCCTTCACTTTCACGGGCTTAAGTAAGGAGTTAATAGGAACAAGGTAAGAGAAAGTGAAGAATCCAGTCATGGGACAGGAACCCCTTTCTAGTTATGGATACCGTGGAACCGTGACCACGCCTAAAGTGCTGATAGCCGAAGATGATGCAGCGGTACGTAAGGCCGTACAGCGGGTTCTAGAACTAGAGAACTACACCGTTACCGCAGTTAACGATGGCGTAGCAGCACTAGAAGCACTCACTAAAACCAGATTCGACCTGGCAGTTCTTGATGTGATGATGCCCTTTGCAGATGGCCTAACCGTGTGCCGTGAAGCACGACATCGTGGAATCGAAATTCCTATTTTGTTGCTGACAGCACGACACGAAATTGGTGACCGTGTCGCAGGACTTGATGCCGGTGCGGACGACTACTTAGTAAAACCATTTGAGATAGACGAACTACTTGCACGATGCCGCGCATTATTACGCCGTTCATTAACATCTGCCCCAACAGAACTTCGCCTTGGAGACCTTGTGCTCAACCCCCTGTCTCGTGAAGTTCATCGCGCAGAACATTTATTGCAACTTACAAAAACCGAATTTGATCTTCTTGAATTACTAATGCATACACCGAATATTGTTGTCACACGCGAACAGATTTACGAAGCTATTTGGGGATACAACTTTGAAACTAACTCCAAGTCTCTAGATGTCTATATCGGTTATTTACGGCGCAAAACTGAAGAACACGGCGGATCACGAGTGGTGTACACAATTCGCGGTGTTGGTTACACGGTGAAGCCATGAGTTTACGTACTCGATTTGCCGTCATTACTGCAGGAATGGTTTTTGTACTCGCAACATCACTTAGTATCGGTGCTTTCACCATCGCATCAGCACAGATGCAAAAACCAATCGATCGATCGTTGCGCCAACGTGCTGTTCGGCTCGTGCAACTAGTCGATCGACCAAATTTTGATGTTGGAAGTATGTTTCATCTCCAACTACGCGACGAGATACTTTCAACAGAACTCGATGCAATTACACAAATAAATATGCCTGGCATGAGACCAATGGGACGCATGGGAAACTCCCTTTTGCCGACTAATCCGGAAGACGAAAAACTAATGAGCAGTGGTCACGGGATCGCGTTCTCTGGACTCACCTTAGACGGAGTGCATTACCGGGTTCTTACAGTAGCCATGCCGAATGGAACTCTCATTAAAGTCGCCAAGGACACCAAGATAATTGATGATTCACGTAATGGAATGCGCACTTGGTTCCCAATTATGGCGATGTTTGCAGTTATTGTTGCCGCCATTGTCGGTTGGCTATTTGCTCGTCGTGTCAGCAAACCCATTGAACAACTTGCCATAACCGCAGAGCACATTGCGGTTACCCAAGATCTGTCACAAGAAATACAGATAAATGGAAAAGATGAAGTGGCGCAACTTGCAACCAGTTTTAACACCATGTTGCAGGCACTGCGTAAAAGTGTTGACAAACAACGGCAACTTGTTCAAGATGCAAGCCACGAATTGCGCACACCACTTACTAGTTTGAGAGCAAATACAGAACTACTTGAACGCGCCGTACTGACAGACGAGGATCGCACTGCGATTTTGGCTGACATGCGTACTGAAGTGGATGAACTAGTTGCTCTCAGCCTTGAATTAAGCGCCCTAGCGTCACAACAGCGCAACGAGGAGAACCTATCTACGGTTGATTTATACGAAGTTGCTTTTGGAGTTGCTGCTCGTGCTGGCCGCCGAAGCTCCATCGTCATCAACGTATTTGCCACGGATGGAACTGAAGTACTGGCTCGTCCACAACAACTAGAGCGCGCAATTTCTAATCTGGTAGACAACGCTCTGAAGTTCGCAAATAACGACTCCCCCATAGAAATTCATGTGGGTGCACTTCGCATAGAAGTTCGTGATCATGGCCCTGGTATTGCAGACTCTGATAAGCCCCAAATTTTCGACAGGTTTTACCGAGCAACGGCAACTAGATCCATGCCTGGTTCTGGTCTAGGTCTTGCCATTGTCAACCAATTTGCGCAGGATCACGATGCAACTGCGTATGTGCTCGACAACGTTGGCGGCGGTGCAATCGTTGGAATCCAATTCAGATAGCAATTACTGCGCAGGCTTTGGCTTTCGGAATCCGCGACGGTCTTCCTGCCGAAGTCGCTCTATCTGTTCTTCTTCAACATCGAACTCTTCTGCAACGAGACGGCGCATTGCATCAAGTCGATCCACAGCCAACCGCCCCTCAGTTATCGCTACCTGCACAGCACATCCAGGTTCATCTAAATGTTTGCAATCACGGAAACGGCAAGAATCAGACAAACCAAAAACATCTGGGAAGGTCCGTTCAATTCCTTGACCACTTGTCCACAATGTGACCGCCCGAAGACCAGGAGTGTCCAGCAACCATGCACCACCTGGCAGTTCAATTAATTCTGCAGCAACAGTGGTATGACGACCACGCTGGTCATCTTCACGTACTTCAGCAGTTCGTTGAACTTCCCGACCAACTAGCGCGTTAATCAGAGTAGATTTCCCTACTCCACTAGCACCAATAAAGACAACCGTTACACCCGAGGTTGTATAGGAACGAATTTCTTCCAGTCCTTGGCCTGTCATTGAACTGACCATTTTAATGTCGACATCAAAAGCCACCTGCGCCAAACTGTCATGCACTTGTTGTGCAAACGCTGGTTCCACTGCATCGATTTTTGTTAGCACCAGCACTGGGGTTGCTCCACTATCAAAAGCCAGCACAAGTTCACGCTCCAACCGTCGCTGATTTGGTGGCGAGTTCACTGAGTGCAATAAAAAAACAATGTCAATATTAGAAGCCACGATCTGGCGAACACCTCGAGCGCCTTCAAACGAATTACGACGCGTCAGTGCACTACGACGTTCGTGTACTTTTTCGATGCGTTCGACATCAACATCAACGGTGACAAAATCTCCGACAGCGATTTCAACTCCCAGATTGCGCACTCGAACTGACTCTCCAGAACTGAGCAACACTGTGCTCCAACCGCGATCCAGACGCGTCACTCGCCCAGTTGAAATATCACCTGTATTCGGTGGTGTGATATGCGTACTCATCTACACGAAACGGTACAGCCAAGTAGCGAACGACTGGGTGGAGTTCGTAACCTAAATGACGCCCCCTTTCGAAAATTGGACCCCATGCTCGCTTCTCTTGCCCGATTTGCCATTCGCCGTCGCCACCTGATGGTGTTTGGAATTTGGATCCCCATTGCCATTGTCATCGCCGGGTTTTCCGGTTCGATTGGATCCGCGTTCAATACGTCAATGTCCCAGCCAAATTCTGAGTCTCAACAAGCAAATGACCTGCTGCAATCAGTGAACAAAAACTCAGCAGGTGTTACTTCACAGATCGTTTTTAAAGCTACGACAACAATTGACGATCCTGTAATCAAAAAAGCCATCACTGCCGCACTTCAAAAAGTATCTGCTCTTAAAAACATTGACGTCAACAGCCCTTACGACTTTCCAAATCAGGTCAGCCCCACCAGGACAATTGCATTTGCTCAATTAAATGTTCCGCGCGAGCAGATGAACCAATTCAAAATAATTGCACAGAACGTTCAAGACGCCACCTCATCAGTTGCTTCAAGCACGCTACAAGTGGAATACGGCGGACAATTATTTGATCTATTCCCGATACCAGAGAGCGAAGCATTAGGCATTCTGGCTGCAATCCTAATTTTGGTATTGGCATTCGGTTCCATTATTGCAATGGGACTACCAATCGGACTTGCCATTATTGGCCTCATCATTGCTTCGTCTACTGTCAGCCTCGTTAGCCATGTTGTCCAAATGCCAGATGCAGCAACATCAATGGTTGCGATGATTGGCTTGGGAGTTGGTATTGACTATGCGCTTTTCATTGTCACTAGATATCGCGAAGGTATTCACGATGGTTTAACCATGGAAGAAGCAATCGTCGAGTCAATTGACACATCAGGACGAGCAGTCATCTTCGCGGGAATCACAGTCATCATTGCGCTTCTAGGACTACTCAGTATCGGTCTTTCATTCGTCAGTGGATTCGCTATTGCAATGGCAATTGGTGTTGCAATCATGCTCATCGCGTCTATCACTCTTCTCCCATCATTAATTGCACTCGCGGGAACACGCATTGAAACAACAACTACAGCAGGGCTTATTTCCCTTATTGCAATTGTTGGTTCTGCCTTGATCGCGGTACTGATGCATTCGGCTCCCATCGCTATCATCGGCCTCGTTGTGGGACTACTTACCCAACTTGTGAGTTTTGCTGTCAAACCATTGCGCAGACCATTACCGCATCGTGCCCAAAACAACCACAAGCATTCTGTGTGGTATCGATGGAGCCGCGTTGTTCAACGTCGGCCCTGGCTTTCTCTTGTGTCGGCAGTTGTCATCCTCGGAACATTGTCAATCCCTATGTTTTCAATGCGTCTTGGCTTTGGTGACTTTGGAAATAAGAAAGAAGACTCAACTGTTCGCAAGGCATACGACCTCATTGCAGAAGGTTTTGGCCCAGGAGCTAACGGTCCACTTTTCATTGCAGTCACTGGAGAAGCAGTCACCAACAAAGAAACACTCACAAAGTTTGTCAAGACTCTCAACTCAACACATAATGTCGCATTTGCTGGAGCAATGCCATTACAAAGCGACAAAGTAGCACTGGTCACGGTGTACCCAAAGTCTGCGCCACAAGATGAAGCAACCACTGATCTGGTGCATCTGTTGCGCGACAAAGTAATTCCATCAAGCAAGATTGAAGCAAAGGTGGGTGGATTCACCGCTGGGAGTGTTGATTTTTCCGATTACCTTGCCGGACGACTTCCACTATTAATTGGTGTTGTCTTGGTGTTGTCGTTTCTGCTTCTCATGGCGGTGTTCCGCAGTGTGCTTGTTCCGCTCAAGGCTGTTCTTATGAACTTGCTTTCGGTTGGGTCTGCATATGGAATCATCGTTGCTATCTTTCAGTGGGGCTGGTTCGCTAATATCCTCGGTATAGGCAAGCCTGGTCCTATCGAAGCATGGGCTCCGATGTTTTTGTTTGCCATCGTGTTTGGCCTTTCTATGGACTACGAGGTTTTCCTTTTGTCCAGGATGAAAGAGGAGTACGACCGCACGGGAGACAATGGCACCGCCGTTGCCGATGGCCTAGCTGCCACGTCCAGAGTCATCACCGCAGCAGCCCTGATCATGGTCTGCGTTTTTGCCGCTTTTGCCCTCGGCGATGACCGCCAATTGAAGCTTTTTGGCCTTGGAATGGCTGTGGCGATCTTTATTGATGCCTCCATTGTCCGAATGTTGCTTGTACCCGCCACAATGGAACTTCTCGGGGCCCGAAATTGGTGGATCCCGGCCTGGCTAGATCGTGTCTTACCCAAGATCGATGTCGAAGGTCGCCACCACGAAGGCCACGTGATCTCCTAGCCCCATAAGGGTTTGGTCCTATTGCCTTGACAAGGTGGGGTCAAATCACCTAGCCCTGAAAAAGATATGGCCAAATCACTCGTCATCGTTGAGTCCCCCGCAAAGGCAAAAACGATCTCTCAATACCTCGGACCAGAGTTCGATGTCCGCTCCTCCGTGGGGCATATTGCCGACCTTCCAAGCAAGGGATTAGCAGTAGACGTCGAAAATGGTTTTATACCCGCATACGAGCTCACCGATCGCGGTCGCGTCGTGGTCAAGGAACTTAAGGCAGCCCTCAAAACCGCTGATGCTCTGTATTTAGCAACAGACGAAGACAGAGAAGGTGAAGCGATTTCTTGGCATCTCCTGGAACAACTCAAACCAAAGGTGCCGTTCTATCGAATGGTGTTCCACGAGATCAATGCCAAGTCGATCCGCGAAGCCGTCGACAACCCACGCAAGATTGATTATGGCTTGGTCGATGCCGCAGAGGCTCGACGCATTCTCGACCGGTTGTATGGCTACGAGGTTTCTCCCGTACTGTGGCGTCGCGTTAATCGTGGTCTTTCAGCTGGTCGCGTGCAAAGCCCGGCGTTGCGTCTTGTTGTTGAGCGCGAGCGTGAACGAATTGCGTTTCGCTCTGCTGACTACTACACCCTTGAGGCAAACACAGATTCTGTTCCATCGTTCACAGCAAAACTTCTCTCTGTCAATGGAACTCGTACTGCAACCGGAAAAGATTTTGACGAACAAGGCATACCGAAGTCAGAGGTACTCGTGCTTAATGCGGCGCGTGCGACAGAACTTGTTGCAGGGCTCGACTCCGTAGATCTTATTGTTCGCACTGTCGATGAGAAGCCGTATCGCTCCTCTCCAAAGGCTCCGTTCACAACGAGCACATTGCAACAAGAAGCAGGCCGCAAGCTTCGTTTGTCTGGTCGTCAAGTGATGAGCGTTGCTCAAGGTTTATACGAGCGCGGTTTCATCACATACATGCGTACTGACTCGATCACGCTCAGCTCAGAAGCAGTCGCTGAAATACGTTCCTATGTCAAGCGTGACTACGGAGATCGTTTCCTCACTGACACACCACGCCAATACACATCAAAAGTAAAGAACGCACAGGAAGCCCACGAAGCAATTCGACCAGCGTTGCCATTGCGCTCACCAGAGCAAGTCGGCAGCCAACTTCGCGGCCAAGAACTCAGCGTGTATCGACTCATCTGGCAGCGCACACTTGCCTCACAAATGTCCGACACGATTGGTACAACTGTCAGTCTTCGCCTAGGTGCGACTGCTGCAGATTCAGCGCGCAGTGACTGTGAGTTTGCAGCAAGCGGAACAACCATTACGTTCCTTGGATATCGCCAGGCATACGAAGAATCTCGCGACGAAGATGAATCTGAATCAGACGAAGAAAAGGCACTCTTGTTGCCAGTGCTCACGCCTGGTCAAAATGTTCCCGTCAATGACTACATCTCCATTACTCATTCCACCACTCCTCCACCGCGCTATACAGAAGCATCACTTGTAAAGATGCTCGAGGAAAAAGGAATTGGACGACCATCAACATGGGCATCGATTATTTCCACCATGCTTGATCGTGGTCACTACTTATGGAAAAAAGGCACTTCGCTTGTTCCGACATGGACAGCCTTTTCGGTTATTCGACTTCTTGAAACAAACTTCAATGACCTTGTCGACTACACATTTACTGCAGATGTAGAAAGTGGCCTCGACTCCATCGCGCGCGGAGAAACACAGAAGGCTCAATGGCTCCACGACTTCTATTTTGGAAAAGACGACAACGCCGGATTGCACGGACTCATCGCTACCAAACTCGACTCAATTGATGCAGCAGAAGCAAATACATTCCTACTCGGCAGTCATCCAGACACAGGCGAAGATGTCATTGTGAAACCAGGTTTGTACGGCCCGTACGTGCGCACTGGAGAAAACACTGCAAGTGTTCCCGACATGATGACCCCGGACGAGCTCACACTTGAGGCAGCCATCATTTTGTTGAATGCACCTAAGGGTGACGTGCCCATTGGTGAACACGATGGCTTCCCTGTCTTTGCAAAAACTGGTCGTTACGGACCATACGTGCAATGGGGCACTATGGATGAGCCACCAACTGGTCTGGAAAAACCAAAGATGTCGTCGCTGTTCAAAACTATGAACATCGATCACATCACCATGAAAGACGCGACGGATCTATTGTCGTTGCCACGTACTGTTGGCGCCGACCCATCCGATGGTGAAATCGTCACATCACAGAATGGCCGCTACGGACCATACGTGAGCAAAGGTAAGGAAAGCCGCTCGCTGCAGACAGAAGAGCAGATCCTTACCGTTTCTATTGAAGAAGCACTCGCGTTGCTTGCTACTTCACGAGTCTTTGGTCGCGGTCGTGCAGCAGCCAAACCACCGTTGCGTGAATTCGGTGTTGATCCTGAAAGCGACAAAGCTGTTATTGGCAAAGAAGGAAAGTTTGGCGATTACATCACCGACGGTGAAACTAATGCGGGGCTTACTCGCGGCGACCGAATGGAAGCCATGACCAATGAGCGTGCGTACGAGTTGTTACAACTTCGTCGTGACTACATTGCTGCAAACGGTGGACCAAAAAAGAAGGCCGGCGGCAAAAAGGTTGCAGCCAAAAAAGTGGTGGCAAAAAAGACTCCAGCGAAAAAGGTGGCAGCGAAAAAGAAAGCTGTGAAAAAAACAGTAGTCAAAAAGACTCCAGCGAAAAAAGTGGCAGCCAAAAAGAAAGCCGCTCCAAAGAAGACAGACGAGTGACGACTCCTCTTTACATAGCACTCGAAGGTCTCGAGGGATGTGGAAAGAGCACGCACACCACGCGCCTCGGCGAATACCTCAACGCTGTCATCACACGCGAACCTGGTGGAACGCGAATTGGATCTCTACTACGCACGATCCTTGCTGATCCACAAAATACAGAGATTGATCCTCGTACAGAAGCACTTCTAATGGCTGCAGACCGTGCCCAACACATGGCAGAAGTTATCGCTCCAGCACTTGCGCGCGGACAACATGTCGTGAGTGATCGCAGTATTTATTCCACACTTGCCTACCAGGGGTATGGACGCTCCCTTGGAACAAAGGATCTTCTTGCAATATCTACATGGGCGCTCAATGATCGTCTGCCTGATCTTGTGATCTACATCGATGTTCCAACTGACATTCTGAATGAACGCCTTGCCAAGCGCGATCTAGATCGCTTCGAGCGAGAAGGATCCGAATTCTTTGCCCGTATCGCACAGGGTTTTATAGAACTGCGAACCGCTGATCCCGAGCGTTGGATCATCATCGATGGCACCGCGCCAAAGGATGATGTTCAGGCGGCTATTGCATCTGCGGTGTCAGACCGACTCACTCAGTAACCTGTTCTCTATCGCAACGATTTGGGATTCCATCATCGGCCAAGACCGACCAGTCGATCAGTTGCGCCACGCCGCAATCAACCCTGTTCATGCTTTTTTGCTAATTGGCCCAGAGGGATGCGGAAAAGAAGAAGCCGCCCGCGCGTTTGCTGCCCATCTTTTATCTGACAGTGACGAGCCCAGTGAGCGCACCAACGACTTGGTGATGCGTGGCGCACATCCCGATGTTCATGAGATACGTCGCGCCGGTGCATCAATTCTCACCGAACAAGCCGAAGAAGTCATCAAGATTGCGTCCGTTACACCTACAGAAGGAACCCGCAAAGTCATCATCATGCACGAGGTAGAACTCATGGCTCCTGGCGCTGCTGCAAGACTCCTCAAGACAGTCGAAGAACCACCAACCGGTGTGTTCATTATTATGTTGTCTGATCAGATTAATGATTCTTTAGTCACCATCGCATCGCGTTGCATGATTATTTATTTCGGATTACTCACCACCGAAGTGATCACTGCTGCACTCATAAATGCAGGTTCATCACAGAACACAGCCGAAATTGCTGCACGTTCTGCTCGCGGCAGTTTGTCACGAGCGCGCATCTTGGCAACGGATCCACAACTGCTACAGCGTCGAGAATTCTTTGCCAACATTCCTCGACGCATCGATGGCACTGGAGCAACTGTCGCTGCCATTGTTGAACAAATTCTTGGCCTTATCGATGGCTCATCTGAACCACTTGTTGCATTTCAAGAAGAAGAAATTGCAAACACGGATCGAAACCTCGTACTGATGGGTGTTAAGCGGGGCGGAAAAAAACAACTTGAAGAGCGCCACAAACGAGAACTGCGACGACATCGCACAGAGGAGTTACGCGCAGGACTCACCGAAGTTGCAGGTGTGTACCGCGATGAACTTGCACTGAACGCACACATCCATCGCCCCGAGGCATACATCACGGCCGTTACTCGTATTCACGAAGCAATGCGCCGTCTCTCGCTCAACGTCAACGAAGCCATCATGTTGCGCGATCTCATCTGGTCACTACCTTCTCCTTCTGCTGACGCCGCACTTCAATTTGTATTATCGGAAAACAACTAATGCGGTCACTCACTTGGGATCGCGTTGCAATAATTCTTGGATGTCTTCTCGGTCTTGCCGGCGTAATGCATTTTGTCCATCCATCATTTTTGAATGACATTGTTCCCCCGTGGCTTCCGCCAAACCAAGCCTTCTGGACCTACCTCAGTGGAGCCGTTGAAATCATCACTGCAGTTCTCATCCTTCGACCATCTACAAGACGTACCGGCGCGCTCGTTGCCGTCGCACTTTTTATTGGGGTCTATCCAGCCAACCTATACATGGCATGGGACTGGCGCCACGAGGCACTTTCGCAGCAATTGATCGCCTACGGACGGCTTCCATTCCAATTCCTCTTTGTGTGGGTGGCATTGCGCGTCGCTCGCGCCAACGACACATACCCATACCCCGTCTAAGCAACTGCAATTGCCGAAGGTGTTGGCCACTTCCATCGGTAAAGTTGACAGTCCTGCCCAGGTAGCTCAGTCGGTAGAGCAACGCACTCGTAATGCGTAGGTCAGGGGTTCGACTCCCCTCTTGGGCTCCAAAAAACTGTGATTTTGTAACAGATCACTTTCGCACAGTTGTATTTAGGTGAAAGTTGCCGACTGTTAGATTGCCTCTATAGGAGAACATGAAATTGAAAAAGTTATTTACAGTTAAAAATTTGATAGTGGTAATGATCAGTGGCGTACTGACGGTGAAATGGCGCTGTCGTCTTCCGCTTCGGCGACTCAGTCTGGCGATACGCCAACAACACTGCCAAGGACAACTACGACATTGCGAACGGATGTAACTAGTACAACTGTGAGAACAGATGTAACAACTACAACGAGACCTCCAACTACACCTACAACAATTCCGCCAGCAGCCTGCAAAATAGGCGATATTGGTCCTGGTGGTGGGCGTGTGTTTTATGTTTCTATAACCAAAATAAATGTTCAGCGAGGGATCAGCAAGGGCGGCCGTTGCCTTGAGGCGGCCCCCAAGACATGGGCTGGTACTGCCAACGATCCAACGATTGGGTGGGGATGTGATGGCACATTAATAGGCGGTACAAGTTTTGGTATTGGTGCCGGTGCATCGAATACTGCAAAAATTATGGCGGGTTGCGCTACGTCGGGTATCGCTCCCCGGCGTGCTGCTAATTCGACTTTTGGTGGCAAATCTGACTGGTTCTTACCATCGAAAGCCGAACTGAGTTTGATGTACACCAATCTGAAGAGCGCAACTCCAAGCCTTGGTGGTTTTAAGCCTCGCCTCTACCGAAGTTCATCGGAGAGCGGTGCTTCCTACGCGTGGAGCCAGAGCTTCTACGATGGCAGTCAGTACTCCAGCAACAAGCTCATCAGCCACCGTGTCCGCGTGATCCGGGCTTTTGGTTAACACTTCATCAATCAACTTGTCGCGCTAAAAGTTTTAAGCCACAGAGAATAAAAAATTGAAAAAGTTATTTACAGTTAGAAATTTAGTAGTGGTACTGATCAGTGGTGTAATGATCGGTGAAATGGCGCTGACATCTTCGGTGCAGGCAGAAGTGCACGGGCCAACCACAACAACAGTGGCTAGGACAACTACGACTGTGAAAGTAGATGTTACAACTACGACTTTGATAGAAGCAGTAACAACTACAACAAAAGTTTCGACAACAACAACTACGCATAAAATTTTAACAACAATTACACCAAGAGTTATAACGAAACTTCCACGACAAAAAGTATGCAAAATAGGCGATATTGGTCCTGGTGGAGGACGCGTGTTTTATGTTTCTACAAAGAAAATTAATGTTTGGAAAGGGATCAGTTCTGGCGGGCGTTGCTTGGAGGCGGCACCAAAAACATGGGTTGGTACATCGTGGGATCCAAATTTATTGTGGGGCTGTGCATTTACACTTATCGGTACCGGATCGGGTATTGGTTCTGGGGCGTCTAATACTGCAAAAATTATGGCTGGTTGCGCTACGCCAGGTATCGCTGCCAAGCGTGCCGGTAATTTGACGTTTGGTGGTAAATCGGATTGGTTCTTGCCGTCGCTAGCCGAACTGGGTTTGATATACACCAATCTGAAGAGTACAGGTATTGGTGTTTTTGTGAATTCTTACTACTGGAGTTCTTCAGAGGCCTCGGGGTCGTCCGCGGGGCTTGACGCGCGACGTCAGAACTTCGTTACCGGGAGTCAGTGGTATGTCTGGTCCAAGGACGAAACATGGTTTGTCCGCCCGATTCGGGCTTTTGGTTAGCACCCGCGATGTACTTTCACAATGTCCGTCACCTGGCGCAAAACAGCCCATCATAGGTAGAGAAACTAATTTTGTTCATCTACAATACGGTATATGGATTCCGAGACCGCCCCAAAACTGCTTCGCGGTGCCCGTTTGGCGTCGGGGCTTACGCAAGCGCAACTTGCTCAACTGGCCCAAACTAGTCAGTCGGCAATTGCGGCATACGAGGCGGGGGATCGTCAGCCGACAGTGCCGGTGCTAGCCCGGATGCTCACTGCTGCTGGCTACCGAATAATTCTTGACATTGAGCCAGACCAAAGTTGCTATCGACTCGCCGACCTAGCCATCGATATTCGTGGAGTTAGACCTGGTGACACCGAACGAAAATTACGATTTGTATTTGAGTTTCTTCGCGCAGCCGACGATGATGGTCACCCTGTTGTGCGTCTAGTGGTCGCTAAACCCGAACCTACTGGTGATGAACGGTTTGATGCATTGCTCGCTGCTATTGCTGAGGACCTCAGCGTAAAAGCAGATGTTGCCCCACCGAGTTGGACACTCGATGAACAACGGTTTCTGGATCATGCGTGGTGGGTCAGCGACTTACCTTCCGGGCGTGCTCAGGCGCTTGTTCATGCTCCAGCCTCTTATCGGCGCAGGGGTGTCATGATTGATCGTCATGATTTGGAGTCGGCATGAATGAGCGACTCCTCGATCGTGATTTACTTCGCCGTGCATTTGAAATGCTCGCCGACCGGCTTGCAAAACGGGGTGTAGTCGGAGAGATCCATGTGTTTGGTGGTGCAGCGATGGTCCTTGCTTTCAACGCTCGTGTAGCAACGCGTGATGTTGACGCACTGTTTGAACCCGACGGTCATATTATTGATGCGGCACGTGAGGTGGCCGAAGTGCTCAAACTTCCGCGTTCGTGGCTCAATAATCAGGCATCTAGTTATGTGTCGGGCCGTGCTGGGCGTGGCACACCTATTTTTGACCATGCGAATCTTCGAGTGATGACTACTCCACCCGAGCATTTGCTGGCGATGAAGGTTCGAGCCGCCCGAGGAGTGCGCGATGCTGGCGATGTCAGTATTCTTCTTCGTCATCTCGATATCACCACCATAGATGGGGTCGTCGAGATTGTTGAACGGTTTTTCCCTGATGATCCCATATCTGATCGCTCGCGCCAGTTTGTTGAGGACATTATTGATCAACGCGAAGGAACGACCACGTCATAAACTTCGGGCCATTCCTTTCGGTTTCGCCCGTGCACGGACAGTCAGTTTTTCTTGTTTTGTTCTGTAATAAATTTTGTTATGAGAGAGGTGGCCCTTATTTGCCTAATCGGTGGACGGTAAACTGTTTGAGAACCATCGGACGTCTTGAGAGGAGCATCTCGTGAGGATTTACGATTTCATCGACAAGGGTCTCGGCCGATGAGCACCAAGTCATCCGTTGCTCCGATACGGCTTGGTGTGCGCGAGAACCTGGCCCAGTTCTCTTTGCTGGTCGGGGTCAACGCCTTAGTCGGCGGCATGATCGGCCAAGAACGCACCGTTTTGCCGCTGCTTGCCAAAGAGGAGTTCGGGCTCACTGCATTCACAGCAACCCTTACCTTCATCGTCGCCTTCGGCGCAGTGAAGGCAGCCACCAACTTCTTCGCTGGCACTTTGTCGGACCGCTACGGGCGCAAGCCGGTGCTCGTAGCCGGTTGGATTATCGGCCTCCCGATTCCGGTACTGCTGATCTGGGCACCCTCGTGGAATTGGGTCGTGTTCGCCAACGTTCTGCTTGGCGTTAATCAGGGTCTCACTTGGTCGACGACTGTGATTATGAAGATCGACCTCGCTGGCCCGGCACGACGTGGGTTCGCTATGGGCCTAAACGAAGCTGCCGGATACGGCGCAGTTGCTATCACCGCGCTTACCACCGGCTACATCGCCCAAAACTACGGGCTGCGTCCCGAGCCCTTCTTCCTTGGCATCGCTTACGCCGGTCTTGGTCTCGGGCTATCGGTGTTCTTCGTGCGCGAAACTCAGGCCCACGCCCGCTATGAAGCCGCCAACCACGTCACGACCAATAACTCCCACACCGATGCGCTCACCACCGGGCAGATCTTCCGACTCACCTCATTTAGTGACAAGGCACTCTCGTCGTGTTCACAGGCCGGACTTGTCAACAATCTCAACGATGGTCTCGCCTGGGGACTGTTCCCCCTTTTCTTCGCTTTATCCGGCCTCTCAATTGGTCGCATCGGAGTGATCGCTGCCCTTTACCCAGCCGTGTGGGGCCTCGGGCAGCTCTACACCGGCGGACTCTCCGATCGTGTCGGGCGCAAGCCGTTAATTGTTGGCGGGATGCTCACCCGGCCTGGCGAGCACGCTCGGTTGGCATCTACCGACTCTGGCGCGATGGCGGATTCGCTGTTGGTGCGCTCCTTGCCGGCATCCTGGCCGACCTCATCTCCATACCTGCCGCCATATATGTCGTGGCTGGGCTCACCGCCGTGTCGGGGCTGATCGTTGCGGTGCGTATGTACGAGACCCACCCACGCTGAACACAGACATGAGCGGGATGAACTGGTCAGCTTTGATCTGCTCCACCATGTAATACAAACTCAACTTATACAAAGTCCTGTTAGTATTACTCAGATGAAACGGCCTCCTGAACTTTTTGATCGGAATATGGAATGGGATGATCTAGCTGCGTTTGCCACTGGACCAGGCCAAGGCACCCACCTGGCCTTGGTGCGAGGACGTCGCCGACAGGGCAAGTCGTTCCTGCTCCGTCGACTAGCACAGGCCGCTAATGGCTTTTACTATCAGGCAGTTGAAGAGGAAAAGAGTCAAGCATTGGCGGGTCTTGGTGCTGCCCTCGGCAAACATCTGCGGGTTCCTGGTGGCAAACTCACTATCGACAACTGGGATGCCGCCCTAACTGCCCTTGGCGACTTGCCGACTCAGCATGGCCCCGTGCTCGTTGTGCTCGACGAATTTCCATACCTACTCAGGCACTCCCCAGAGTTACCTTCGTTGCTACAACGAGCAATTGACCGCTCGCGCGATGGAGGACCACCGCTGCGTCTCGTGTTGTGTGGTTCTGCACTGGCGGTGATGTCGAGTCTGCTAACCGGGACGCAAGCGCTAAGAGGTCGGGCGTCACTTGACGTTGTGATCAAGACGTTCGATTACCGCACTGCAGCTGGTTTCTGGAAAATTGGCGATCCCGAAACTGCGTTTATCGTTCACTCCATTCTCGGGGGCACACCGGGCTACCGCGATCTTTTGCCTGCCACGCCTCCTAAACAAATGAACGATGTGGGCAAGTGGTTGGCCGCCGGACCACTCAACCCCGCCAGCGCTTTGTTCCGAGAAGATGATTACCTCCTCACTGAGGAGCGTTCGCTTTCCGATCGCGCGCTGTACCACTCGGTGGTTACTGCTATCGCTAGTGGAAACACCAGTCAAATGCAGATCGCTTCTGCACTCGGTCGCGAGCAACGTGCTATCCAGCATCCCCTCAAGGCCTTGGAAGAAGCAGGGTTTGTCTCGCGCACGGACGATGCGTTGCGGGCCAGACGACCGTTCTATCGATTGACCGACCCGATCCTTCGTTTTCACCATGTAGTGACTCGCCGCGATCTCGCTCGTTTCGAGGATCGACAAACGATCGAGGCGTGGAAAGACGCGCAGCCTCGGTTTCACACACATGTGCTTGGTCCGCACTTCGAAGACATCGCACGAGATTTCACGTCCAAGTTCGCATCCGTACACACCGTAGGCGCGCGACCAGCCACAGTTGGTCCAGCAGTGGTCAATGATGCTCATGCCCGAACTCAGCACGAGCTAGACGTGGTTGCCACCAGTCGCAGTGACAACGGTTCGACCGTCGTTCTTGCACTCGGCGAGGCAAAGTACACCAAGGCCAAGCGGACTCTGGCAGACATCGCACGTCTTGAGCACATCCGCAATCTCGTGGCGGCAAAACACCCAACGGCTGAATCAGCACGTCTGTTACTTTTTTCGGCCTCAGGATTCGAACGCAGCCTTAGCGAACAGGCCGCCAAGCGCAACGACGTCGAACTCATCAACCTTGAGAGGCTTTATACGGGGGATTGAGATGTCGCTCGCCTGCGTATGCTAAACGTGACATATCGTTTTGATATACCGTCGGTGATATATCAATAAGAAACTATTTGATGAGACTGAGCAGGTGACTACTTCCACGATATCTATGGCTGATGCCCCAAATAGTCCAAGCGAACTTGCTGATTGGCTGCTTGCCCAAGGTCGACATTGGGTCACGTCAAAGGATGTGGCGGCACTGCTACGTATCCCCCAAGTACACGTATCGCCAACTCTTAGCCGTTGGCGCCAAAAGGGCCTCCTGTTTAGCCCGACCAAGGGTGTTTACGTTCCAATTCCACCCGAATATCGTTCGTGGGGGCAGTACCGGCATCGCACTTCATCGACTCGCTAATGCGACACCTCGGCCATGACTACTACGTCTGCCTCCTCTCGGCCGCTGAGATGCACGGGTTCGCGCACCAACGTCCCCAGATCTTCCAGGTGATGACACCGGCTCAATTACGTGATCGCTCGTTTGGTCGTGTCAGGCTTTCATTTGTAACCTCATCGAATACAGGTTCTCGACCTGTGATCATGCGGAATACTCCGACTGGAACGATGCGGATCTCGACCCCGGAGGTCACTGCACTCGATCTCGTCTTGATGCCGCAACATGGCGGCGGCCTGTCAAACGTCGCAACAATTCTTGGAGAGATGGTGCGAGACGTCGCGCTCAACCCAGTGAAGCTCGCTGAACTCGCGGGCGGATACCCAATTGCTATCGCCCAACGCACGGGCTGGTTGTTGGAGTTCGTAGCCAACGAGGTTGGCCAGTCAGTAAATCTCGCACGATTGCTGAAGGTCGCCAACTCGCGAATCACACCAGCGCTTCTTGAGACGCACGGACTTCGCCGTGGTCCGCTCGATGAACGCTGGAACGTCATCGTTAACGGATCCATCGAGTCCGATCTGTGATCCCGCGCGCCGGGTTTTACCTCACCATTTATATTGTGATTGTGCGCCAAGTCTGCGTATTACAAAAGATGATGGACAGTTGCCAATTGCGGCAAACATTAATTGGTTAACACCAATGAATGCTGTGAACAAGAGAAACCATGGGCTCACGACGGCGCTAAGAATTGCACTCAACGCTGTCATGACGCCGGCCAGGGTGAACAAGATTCGTTCAAGTGGCCATTTGGTTGATGTGGAGTTGTTATTCATATGTTGTCCTTTGTGTTGAATGAAATTAATTAGTGACCGAAGTTGACGTGGGGGAGAATTTTGAGCAACCACTTTGGTGCGTACCAGCTCTTGTCCTTGAGCAAAGCCATGGTGGCTGGCACCAACATCACTCGCACAACTGTGGCATCAAGAAGAATCGCCACTGCCAACGTGAGTCCAAGTTCTGTTGGAGGAATTGGGCCTGTCACACCGAAGGCAACGAACACAATGATCATGATGACTGCTGCATTAGTAATAGGTCGACCAGTGCGTGAGATTCCTTCGGAAACTGCTTGGATGGTGTCGCCAGTTGCTTGGTACCGCTCTTTGATCGCGGCAAGTAAGAACAACTGATAGTCCATTGACAATCCGAAGAGGAGCGCAAAGAAGAACAACGGTGCCCAGGCATTAACGAATCCTTGATGCTCAATGCCGATGAGGCCAGCGCCAATTTCATGTTGGAAAACAATGGTGGCGAAACCAAAAGCGGCACCCACCGTTAAGAGGTTCATCACGATGGAGAACAACGCGATCACCAAACTTCGAAAGACCACGAGTAGCAACAGGAATGCAACTAGCAAGATGACCCCGATTGCATACGGTGCACGGTCGGTCAGTACCGCTGTTAGGTCATGGTTCTGCGCTGACGGACCGCCAACTAATGCATTGGGTACTGCGGGTTCTAATGCATTTCGCAAATCTGACACCATGGTCGACGTTGCGGGATCATCAATGGGTGTTGCAGGAATAACGCGAACAATAAGTCGACCGGTATCAGCTGGTTGGGTCACAATGCGAGCGTCCACCACGTTGGCAACCTTCTTTGCAATGTTCACAACCTCGTCGGCATTTTTAGCATCGACTGTGATGAACGCTGGAGCTGTGGCACCAGGACCAAAGGCGTTCACCATTGCTTCATAACCGTCACGGCTTGTATGACCTTTATCAACGACTCCTGCTCCAGGCATGCCTAATTTCATTCCAAATGCAGGAACAATTAGTGCACCGAGGAGTACGAGTCCGATTGTGAGAACACGACCAGGGCGACGAAGCGCAACGCCAGTCCAACGTGCCCAACGGCCTTCTGCGGCAATGTCGGGATCTTTCTTGCCGCGTGAAACAAGAACCTTGTCTCCCATTGCAATAAGAACTGCTGGTAGCAAAGTGAGAGACGCCAACGCAACCGCAATCACCGACAAAATCATGCCTAGTGCCATGGTTTGAAAAATCATCACGGGCACGAGGAAAACCGCGGCAAGTGACATGACCACAGTTAACGCAGATAGGAAAACCGCCTTGCCTGAAGTAGCGAGCGCGCCTTCAATTGCAGTGACAGCATCTTTGCCTTCTGCACGCTCTTCTCGATAACGACTCACAATGAAGAGGCTGTAGTCGATACCAACTGCCAAACCAATCATCATCGAAAAGTTCATTGCCCAAATTGACATTGGTGAAATCCAAGAAATCATGTGAAGGGTGGCAAAACCAATGGCGATGCCAGCAATTGCAAGAGCGAGTGGAACAGCAGCAGCGATCATTGAGCCGAATGCAATAAATAACATGATTAGTACTGGCAAACCACTGAGCAGTTCAGCCTTTTTCAATGCAGATTCGTTCATCTTGTTGAAGTCGCTCCACGCTGGCCATTCGCCGGTGACATTTGCCGTTACGCCGTCTGCAATATCGAGTGATCGTACGTAGGAACCCAATGCGCCAGCAAACTCTGGGCGTTCGGCTTCATCGTTGACTTCTTGGGCAACAGGAATTAACGCCGTCATACCATCTTGCGAAATCATTCCAGCTTCAGCGGGCATGGTAAGTGGGTTCACCACCCCTGTGACGTGTGGACCATCAGCAAGAGATTTAACTAGTGCATCGATGGCTGTCGAGTCCTTGGCAAATGGCGTGGTCTGATGCACAACGACAACAGGATTCTCTGCACCAAAAGCAGGGAAGTCTTTTCGCAATTCGAAGCGTACCGAGGCCGCAGCAGAACCTTTCGCATCCCAGCCGGCACCCGAGAGTGTCTTTGTGAGAGTGATCGCAAGTGGAGCAGCAGCAAGTACGACTATTAGCCATACCAGAATGACGCCGCGGCGATGTCGTGCCATTGACGCTGCAAGTCGTGATAAAAGTGCTTTCTTATTCGACGCTAGGGACGGCGTATGGGTTGGGGGACGATTTGTTATTTGGTATTTCTTGTGGTGTTCTATATGAAATTTGGTTACGAGAGTTTGAGAAACATTTTTTCAACGACGTCGAGGGAGTATCCCTCGGCCGCAGACTTCTCTGGATTTTCAAGGCACGAGGCAAGACCCGATGCGAGCATTTTGAAGCCCACCTGTTCCAATGCCTTTGTTGCAGCGGCTAGTTGGGTGACAATGTCGCGACATTCGCGATCTTCTTCAAGCATCGCTTGGATGCCACGTACTTGTCCTTCAATGCGACGAAGACGCTTATGTAAATCGGCTTTTACTTCTTGGCGAATTTCCATTGTTATCTCCGAAAGAAGCGGCTCTTACTTGCCTGATCGGTGGTTGGAGCGGAGGTACTTGCGTTGCATTGGCAACGATCTCCTTTGGCTACATGTCCGAGGACTTGTTCGACGTGGGCTCCACAACCAGCCCAGCTAGGGCGGTTACATTTTTTGCATGACACTTGTTTACACATACCCCCTAGGGTATACTAAAACCTATGACAACACAACCACTCTTTTTTAAGCAGTACTACCTGGCGTGTCTATCGCATGCCAGTTACATGATTGGCGATCACACAACGGGTCGTGCAGTAGTAGTTGACCCACAACGTGATATCGCAGAATATTTATCCGATGCCGCAGTAAATGGTTTAACCATTGACACCGTTATTGAGACACACTTTCATGCTGACTTTTTGTCGGGCCACTTAGAACTTGCAGCAAGCACCGGTGCAACCATTGTGTTTGGAATAGGCGCCGAAGGGCGTGTGGCGTTCCCCATTCGCGCTATGAAAAACGGTGAGCGTATTTCGCTCGGAACTGTTGACCTGGAAATTCTTGAAACACCTGGACACACTCCAGAGGCCATTTCAATAGTTGTACGAGAAAGCGTCGACAGTGCGCCAATGGGAGTACTCACTGGTGACACGTTGTTCATTGGAGATGTGGGTCGACCAGATCTTCTCTCCGCAGTTGGATTCAACGCCGATGATCTGGCCCGGCAACTATATGAATCACTGCACACCAAATTGATGACATTGCCAGATGCAACAAAGGTGTACCCAGCACACGGCGCCGGCTCATCATGTGGAAAGAACCTGTCAACTGAAACAGTGTCAACTATTGGGGAACAGAAGCGCTTCAACTATGCCCTGCAACCAATGGTGGTTGAAGATTTTATTGATGTTGTCACGCAAGGACAATCCGTAGCCCCGTTGTATTTCCTCTTCGCTGCAACAAAGAATCGTGAAGCGCACCCCTTGATGAATGAAGGAGGCGATGTTGCAATGTTGAATGTTGACGATGTTCTCTTACGCCAAGCTGAAGGCGCAGTTGTTATTGATTCTCGCGAAGATACGACGTTTGCATCAGGTCATTTACATGGCTCTATCAATGTCGGATTGAGTGGCCGCTTTGCCGAATATGTTGGTGAAGTGATGGAGCCAGACACACCCATCATTTTGGTCACAGAGCCTGGTGCCGAAGCGGAAGCAAAAATACGGCTAGGGCGAATCGGGTTTGACAATGTGTTGGGCGCTCTTGATAATCCAATTGCAGTATTTATGAATCGTCCCGACATCGTGGATCAAGCATCGCGACTTCCCGTTGCAGCATTTGCAGAACGTATTGCATCTGTAAAGAGTCTGGTTACGGTTGATATTCGCAACATTGGTGAAGTTGAAATGGGGTCAGTACCCGGCGCGCAACACATCAGTTTGCCCTCACTATTGCGTTCGATTGATCAGCTTGATAAAACAACACCAACAGTGGTGTTCTGCGCTGGCGGTTATCGCTCTTCTATTGCGGCAAGCCTCTTGCGCGCTCACGGATTTAGCGATGTCAGTGACCTCATTGGTGGCTACACAGCTTGGTCCAATGCGAATATTCCTTCATCATTACCTGTCATCTCTGTCGTGGATGCCGCAAGCGATAACACCGCCATTCATCTTGATATTCGCGAACAAGATGAATGGGATGCTGGCCATGATGCTTCAGCTACACACATTGCAATGGCAGATTTGGTTGCAACAGTTGGCTCATTTGAGAAGGACCGCCCAATCATTTGTATCTGTCGCTCCGGTAACCGTTCTGGCAAAGTTGCCGCATGGCTCATTTTGCAAGGCTTCAACGCCGTGAATATGACAGGCGGCATGCAACAGTGGGCCGCGGACGGATTTGCTGTGGTGACCAATGATGGTTCACCAGGAACCATTATCTAATGAAATAACACACCCTGGTAGCCCCGGTTCGGAAGATACAACCTTCGGGGCGATCAGACTGAAAGGGTACGTTTTTCCGTGCGGGATGGTTCTAAAAGGGTACAATCTTTGAGGTGATGCGAAAGGAAATCGACTCGTTTCAGAGGCTCTCGCTGTCCAGGGTGCGTGGGCTGTCCCTGCTGGCTAGCTAATTTTCACCCATGTGTCGCCCACATCAATGCTCTTATAGAGCTTATTTTCCTGGGTGAGCGCATAGACAATACTTGGATCAATCCTGCTGAATGCAACAAAGAGAACAGCCTCTGCGTTGAATTCTTCGCTCACTTTCTTCCATGTCTTGCCAGCGTCGGTGCTTTTCCCAAGACCTCCCAATTTCTCGCTGAAGGTTAAAAGAGTTTTCGAATCTGTCGGATGAATCGCAACCACTGACACGAATCCACCTTGTAACTGCGGTGAGAGGGATGTCCATGTAGCGCCTTGGTCTTGGCTTACCATCACGCCTTGTCCCTGCGTAGTGGCGGCATACACCACATTTTCGTCTTGTGAATCAGCCGCTAAGTAAATTGGCTGTAGATCACTATTCACAATCTCCCAATTTTTGCCCTGATCAATGCTGCGCTGAAGATTGCCTTGATACCACCCATAGATGAGATTTGGATTTACCGAACTGACTGCCATCGTGTGGAAATCAACCGGGCCTTCTACGCCATCTGATATTTTTTTCCACGTGAATCCGCCATCGTCAGATTTTTGAAAGCCGATATTGCCACCAAGGCTGGGATGACCGCTCGAAAATAAAACATTTGCGTCCCCGGGATGAGGTGAGAAACCCATAAAGTCATCTGTACTTTTACCAACTCGGTAGAGGTCTTTGTCATTCATGAGCACCAATAGACCGTGGTGTGTGGCGATAAAAAGTTTGTTTGGATCTTGCACATCAACAGCTAATCCATGTCCATGAGTAATGGAATCTTCGCGAGTTAAATTATTTGAGGAAGAGTTGTCGTCACCACCGTTAACTCGCAGTAACAACGGGGCAATTCCTCCGGCGACAAAAACACCGATAATGATAATTGCTATATATTTTTGTGATGTTTTACTCATAGCAATACCATGCCACAGTCATCAGCTTTTGGTTCATCAGTTGACGGGAAGATCAAGGTCCCCGTATATTTCGCTGGTGGCGATGACTTGAACCACCGATGCTTGACCAGTGTGTAAAGGACCCTCGACCACGTCGCGGATAACTTCCTCGAGTCGATCGAACTGCAGACCCGAAAGTTCGTCGGCGAGAAGCTCGACGGTGAGCATGAAGGATGGATCTTTGGGTCCGCCAGTACCGAGTGCGATTTGGGCCGGTGTATAAGCCTCAAGAATGTACACGCCGCCTCTACGCAAGCCCTTGACCACTTGTTGATGAATCCGTTGTCGCACTGTTGCGTGCACCGTTACGCCACGTGATTCAGCAAGTTTCAACGTCTTGGCGACACCGACAGATGACGAATCAACAGACCACACATCAAAACCCTGTGTGGCCAGCCATACGGCATTGCGACCCTCGCCTTCAGCGAGGCTGAGCACTTTTCCACGTGGAAGAGTCATCGCTTGTTCTCGCAGAAAATCGTTCGGCTCCAAACCGTAGACATACTCTTCGGAACCAAAGCGTTCGTTCCACATCTGCTGCGCGTCGTTCATGTGATCCGGTAGATCTTTCCCTGCAAGGTAAGCACGTAGGCGCCACCACCATAAACAGTACGCACCGCAGTGATAGAGCCCACATTCTTAGCGAGCAACACCGTTCGCGTGGTTTTGTTGCCTTGGACCCAAATTGCAGTGAGCGTCCCACTGCAGTAATCGCCATAGACGTACCAGTCCTTCAGCGAGATCAGGCTTCTGTCACGAATTCGGGTCCCCCCAGAGATGGAACAACCAAGTTCGCCATGCTCGTAGGCATGAACCGGAAATAGATGTCCTGTAGCAGATTGATCAGTGTTAAAGCGAGACCTTGCTTCGAAGGCGCTCCATCCAAAACTTTTTCCCTTGCCCGACCCCGCTGTGGCCCGTGCCAAATGGACTTCTTCCCACTGATTCTGGCCAACATCGGCAATCCATAGATTGCCTTGCAAATCAAACTCAAAGCGCCATGGATTACGTAAACCCCGCGACCAAATGACAAGGTCATTGCCAGCTTGGCTTGTTGCATTGGCGTTCAACGAAAGCATTTTCCCCAACTTGGATTTCGGATTGAGGGCAGTACGTTGCGGGTCTCCACCACTACCGCCGTCACCGGTTCCAACAAAGAGTCGACCATTCGGGCCAAATGCAAGTCCACCACCATTGTGATTTCCATAAGGCTGTTTCATCGTAAATAGAACAACACGCGACGAAGTCTGTGCGGTGTTGTTTTTTCTCATCGCATAGCGCGCCACAACCGTGTTGCCATTCACATCGGTGTAGTTGACGAATAGCGATTTTCCATTGGGGTGAAATACCAGCCCGAGAAGGCCGCGTTCCCCTTCTGCTTTAGTGAGCGATGACAAGTCAAGAGTCGCCGTGGTCACGCCATTGCTCCCAAAGCGCACGACCTGACCGGACTGCTGGGCGATGTATAAGCCGTTGTCATTTTTACGCTTGGCGATATCAACCGGTTTTTCAAAGGACGCAACCTCTATAAGTTTCACAGACGGCGTACTCAACGCCAGCGCCCGATTCTTGATGTCCCCGCCGATGAATATCAGCCATAGCACGACTATCAAAAATGCCAGTCTGCGTTTTACTATCCAATTGCGACTAGACATCAGTTTCCCCAATTTTGATTCAAAGTTGTGCTCCCAACGCTATAGCGTCGTTCGGTTACGGCGTCCTTACGTCTCGATGCGTCCTGACCAGACCGACGAGCACATCCGAGTAATACTGTTCGCCGATGGCAACCCGAAAATCTGCACAACCGGCGGGCTCCCGCCAGCAACGAGATCGGCTGCGATGGGTCCGCCATGGGATCCTTGCGGTTGCGTCAGCCGTTCTCATCTGGATCTTTTGGCTGACCCGACCGAAGTGGGAAGCAGAGATGCGCCTGTGGAAGGCGGTTGGTGACGCCGCCTACGTCCTGCTTCTTGTCGCACTGATCCTCGGACCGGTATCGAAGCTCATTGCGTCGACCCGTCCCTGGCTACGGTGGCGTCGCCAAGTGGGGATCTGGTTCGCACTCGTAGCCGCCCTGCACGGCGTGCTCATCATAAACGGGTGGGCTCGGTGGAGCCTTCGCCGCTTCCTCGGCTACGAGTTCGTCCCCCAGTTGGGACGCGAGGTACGCCTCGAACCGGGCTTCGGACTGGCCAACCTCGTTGGCGTTGTCGCGCTCATCCTGGCCCTCGTACTAGCAGCGACATCATCGGATCGAGCCCTGCGGACGCTTGGTCTACCTGCTTGGACCTGGCTCCACCGACTCTCTCAGACCGTGCTCATCCTGACGTTGCTGCACGGGAGTTACTTCCTCTTCATCCACTACACCCTCTCGTTTCACAAGAACCCTCCCGCTCCCGACTGGTTCAGGATTCCGTTCCTCGCCGTTGGACTCACCGTGCTGGCGATCCAGTTCGGGGCGTTCGTGCGCACCATTCCAACCTCCAGACGACAACGCTGAATCATGTCGTCTAGCGTGTCCGACATGAATGCACTCGAACTTAAAATTCCGCTGCTGGTGGCATCGCCTTTCGTCGAGCGAAAACTACCGTCAACCCGAAAAAACCAGCAGATGCATCGTCGCTAGTTACCACGGGCATCTATCGCGTTACCCGAAACCCGATGTACGTTGGTTTTTTGATCGTGCTCGTGGCTTGGGCCGGATTTCTTAACGCGCCGTGGACACTCATCGCCCCAGCAATATTTTTCGCATACATCACTCGTTACCAAATCGGACCAGAAGAGAAAGTCCTCTCATCAATATTCGGCGATGCATACAGCAACTACAAGACAAACGTCCGTAGGTGGCTCTGAACTAGATTCCCTGCCAACGGGTTTCCTAACGTGGGCTCGTTAGCCGCGGCCGATCATGCCGCCGCCAAGAACAAATGACTGCACTTCTCGGATGTAACGCGGACCTAGATGTGTTCTCATAATCGTGAGTGCCACTTCAGCTTGTGCGTTGCCGGCGCGTTGTAGAACATCAAGATCAGTAAAGGATTCTTCGAGTGCATGTCCAAGTTGCAAATGCGCATCTTCAATCGGCTGCCATTCTGGCTTGAGTGGAAGGTCTGGTAATTGACCAAGTGTCGCGGCTCTTTCACGAATACGATCGGCTTCTGGCGTTGCAACTCCTGATAGCGCCGCAGCCATATCGCGTAACACTTGAGTCATCTGATTGTGTTCTTCAACAACACCTGCTTCGAACACAGGAAGTCGTTGGCGAATTCCTTGGATCAGCGACTGCATCATCATCGCGGTTGCATATGCCTTTGCATTTGTCACGTTAGGCAAGATGTCGTCTGCAATTGCAACGATGAGACCTTCGAGCAGATCGTCAATTTTAGGATTTGTGTTCACAATGAGACTCCTGGGTAATTTAAAAGGCGGATGACATTAGGAATTGAAGATAGGGCTGGCTGGATGATGTAGAGGTGTAGAAACTGCATGTGTTCTTTGTTTATTCGGCGCTTAATTGCCGAAAAAACTGGAACAGCAATATTTCCAGTACCAAATAATGTGAAGTAGTCGAGTTCCTCTGGAGTGATATTCCATCCAGTAAGTTCGTTGTAATAGTTAAGAAATCCGCCTTTGTCTCGGGGATGATCCATGACATGTGAATTGCTAAGAATATCCATCGTCGTCATCCAGCCGAGATCTTCTCGCGGGTCTCCAATATGTGAGTTTTCCCAATCGATGAGTGCGGTGACTTTTCCTTCGTGGTACAAAAAGTTCGCAGGGTTAAAGTCGCCATGAACTAGCGACAACTGAAGCGGTCGTGGTTTACTGCGTCTCAACGTGAGGAACATATCAAGTAGCACCATCGTAATCGGATCGAAGTCCAACTCGTGATAGGCGCCGAGGTAGTACGCAATTGTGGAATCAATGTATGAATCCCATGAACTGATATCGATACCCACGTTTCGTGGATCAGATAATGCACCACCAGGATTTAATTTCGATATATCAGTCGTATGTAGCGCCACCATTGACTCACACAGATGTCTCATCACATCGTCGGCTTGATGTTCATCTACTCCGCCGTTAAAAAGCTCAGAAGTCTGACCACTTCCATGGGAACGTTGAAGCACCATTGCAGGCTCGCCGAAAACGGAGGCATCCATCTCAGCTCCCCAACTGCGAGTCACGGGAATAGTTGTATTCAATCGAACAGCCTCGATGAGCTCGTGTTCGACTTGTCTGCTTGTGTCCAATAAGGCTGCTGCCTTTGGTGGATCCTTACGAAGAATGCATGGAAAAACTTCGTCTACTCCTGCGACCTTCACCCGTGCATCAAAGCGGAATGTCTCTCGCGAGAACCCTCCCGGAATTGGTACAAGTTCTTCAATGGCAACATCCGTTGCTCCTGGGATAAGCCGAAGCATCAACCCTTGTAGTTGTTCATTCAAGACGAAACCCCCCCCGTCAACAAAGGAACATATCATCTCTGTGCTTCGTATCATTACGAAGTGGATTTCATCATCGCCCATCAGCTTGCAGTAGATGCAGGGGAAGACTTTTACACAGATCCTGCCACCGGGTTGATGGTGATGACCGAACTGGCGCTCAAACAACGTGGATACTGCTGCGAAAACAAATGTCGCCATTGTCCCTACGGGTATCAGTCAGACTCGCTCTCTTAACCGTCACAGAAATGACACAATAGGAACGTGAACCAGACCAGTCGCAAAACCGACATTATTGGTGCGGCGTCAACTGTGGCGATAACGATCTTCACCGTTGCCATGGTGTACGCCCGAAATAATCGCTTCTTTTTTCGTGATGATGTTGAGCATCAACACATCGGCGTGTTCACTGCACTGCACAAAAATGGCTACGGCATTGATGCGCTCGGTGGGTTTCGGCACTCGTGGTTCTTATCGCTGATAACTGGTGAAGTCCAGTTTGGTGTATTCAATCCGGTGAGCCGTCTGCGTGATTACATCGCTGCTTCTGGCGACGATCTTGCTCGCCAAGCAATGTTGATCGCATTGTTGTACCTACTGATTGCTTCACTTGGCTCGTACGTTGCGGCTCGAGCTTTGCGTTTGTCTCCATCGCTTGCCGTAGCAGCAGCAGCATTTTGCACTTTCAATGTGCATCTGTTGTATTGGGATGCAGGCAGTTGGACTCCTGCGCTTATCGGCTTCTCATGGTTTACGTGGTTTGTTGCCGCTCTGTGGTGGACACGCCGCAATATTCGCTTCGCTGTGTTCATTCCAATTGCTGGCTATCTGTTAGTCAGCGCCGGCTGGCCACATGCGATGATTGCTGCAGGAGTAGTCGCAGTGGGTGTTGGGCTAGAGCAGTTGATCACCAAACAATGGAAGCTGATCGACGCGCTGACATATACAACAGCGTGTGTTGCAACTGCTTTGCTGACAGCCCCAGTGTGGTTGACAACAAAGGTATTTGCAGATTGGGCGGCTCGCGCACCACGCGGACTTTTCAATGATGGTTTCCTCACTCACCAATTAGATTCGCTTGTCTTATCATTTTCGCCATTTGTGCAGCCCTACATCGACGGTTTTTCAGCCCAAGGATTCATGTTCGAACCAATTACTTACATTGCATGGTTTCTTCCACTCTTTGCTTACTGGTTCATCACGACGTCATCAGTACGTAAGGCTGTTCGTGGAGATTTAGCAATTGCGGTCATTGTCAGTATCGGAATGCTTGGGCCAAGCATTCTTGGTCCAACACGGTGGCCGTTTCGATTTCAACCGTTTGCTGCATTCCTTGTTGTCATGGTCGCGCTTCGAGGTTTACAGAGTGCATCCAACATCTCAGATAATCCATCTCGATTTATAAATGTATGGAAATGGATAGCACCAATTATTTGGTTAGCCACCACAGCACTACGACCACGCCTGATACCGATGTTGTTAACAGCTGCCTTGTTTGTTGCAATACCAATGGCCCACGCATTATTTCTCAAACGCGGACTGCGCGTTCTTGCACCAATCATGGTGTTTTCTGTGGTGCTCACCACTGGTTATCTCGTGATGTCAAGCCCAAGTCCAGCTATGCCGGGCGATCGCAATTCGCCATCATCTCGCTCGGTAATTAAGAATCAGTACAAAGTTCTGGCAGGACATCGAGTGGTAGCACTGCAATCAAACCTCGCTGGTGCAATGACAGTCGAACGCAAGCGAGGGCGTTTTCGTTTAGTCCCCAATGACCCAAATGCGGTGACTGCTGCCGACATGGCCGACGGCAACATTATTCTGTCCACCAACTTGGATACAGAATTTGTTACTGGTTACTCCGCAATGCCCCCCAGGGCTCTCGAATCAGAACTTGGCATAACCGTTAATGAAGGTTCTTCCGTGTTTGGTTGGGCAACCGATAAAACTGCTCCAGCACTTTTTTCAACTGAACCAACAACGGGAAAAAAGTTATACGAGATAATGGGAGTCACCGCCATCATGGTGCAACATGGTGACCAACAAACATGGTTCAACAGTGCGAACGACGGAGTATGGACTGCGACACACAACCAACCAAAGTGGACTTTGTACACCCGTGGCCTGACCAAACGGCCAGACATTACATACACCGCCTCAACCTCAACTGGAACACAGGTTGTTTTGGCACGGCCAGTGACTCCCGGGATGCAGATCACTGTTGGCGGTCAGACCGCATCGTTCACCACAGTTGCAGGCGCTCTTCCTCTTGTCTCGATTCCTGCAGGCATGGCAGGAGATCCCGTGGTCACCTATTTATTGCCAAATGCCGGGCTGATTGTGTTCCTAGTCATCATCGGTTTGCTGGCGTTGATTGCAGTGGCGATACTTTCCCGCCGTCCTCGCCACACGCAATAATTCTGCTGCGATTAAATTTTTCTACCCAAGTGCTGCAGCAATGAATCTGTCCAGCTCCCGAGGTATGTCTGATCCAGCTGCTTGGTAAGCAACTTCCGTCGCGCCTTGTTCCTCTAGTGCGGCAAGAGTCTCGCGGAGTTGGGCAGGGCTGTACGCACCACCCATTGCTTCAATGATGTCACCGGTGATGATCAGTTTGTCACGTTCATTTAATGCAATCATGTGCAGATCGTGAACAGCAAGATGGCGTACATCTTTGGGAACATCTGCGTATGCAGCCTTCCATTTATCTCCGTTTGGCAATGTCTCTACACCAAGTCCATTCTCATCAAAAAAGTGGTAGTACACGGAAACCCCATGTCCTGCTGCTTCCATCACGCGTTCAGAACCACATGACTCGCCTGGGTCAAGCACCGTACCCATTTTTAGAATCACTTGTGTCGTAAAGCCGGGCTGGGGTTCAGCGCCAGCTACAAAAACTCCATCGGCGATAGCAGCTGCAGCAGCAAATCCTTTCGGACCTGCTGCGCCAAGAACAAACGGAACACTAATGGGCCGTGGCGCACCATAACCAGAAGGCTGAATCATTTGAATCTTGGCATCATCCCAGTCAACTATTTCCCCGCGTAAAAGAGCTTGAACGACTTGTACATAGTGACTGACATCGGCCCACTTATTCGGTTTCTTTCCCAACGTAAATCGTCCCGTGAATCCGGTACCCACTCCGACATGCACTCGATCTTGTCCCGCTATCTCAACAAGCGTTGCAATCGCTGCTGCAGTCACCATTGGATGTCGAAGACTTGGAATCAACACCCCTGGTCCAATTGAAATTCTTGATGTCCGCTCCGCGGCTCGAGCTAATTGCACCCAAACATCGGGATACAAGGCCGGAGAGTCATAACACCAGGCACGTTCGTAACCAAGTTGTTCGGCAATCACGATGTGCTCGTGTGTGGCCATAGAAGTAGCAAAAGCGCAAGAAATTTTAAGGGTCATATTCGTAAATATATACCACTTAATAGGCCCCGAATTTACTAGGTGAGAGCTAGACGCTCAAACTGTTCGCTGGGCGCACTCACCTCGTGTAACGCAACACGCAACAACTCCTCTGCATCTTTTGCAATTGGATCATCAATTCGGTTCGTAGTTTCTTCTGGATCTTCACCGCGATGAAACAAGAATGTTTCATATTGTTTTGCATATGCCCAAAACGGCAACATGTCTCCTTGTTGAAACGGCTGACGAATAACAGGGATATCGGATCCTGGCATGAAATCAAGCACTGCACGTTTGTCGGGCATCGGCATTTTGAAGTCAGGCATTGAACCAATCGGCATAGTGCTCCAACGGTTAGACCACATTGTTTGTGGCATGTTGATTCCGACAGGGCCACGTGTGTAACGCCAGTCGTTTGTAACAATCTGCACTTCACGTCCCCAAATACCCGTTAACAACCAATCACGAACTCGAGTCTGAGTACCTTCGATAATCGGTTGAAGTGAATGACCATGCGCTGTGTGTTTAATCGGAGTATCAAAAATAGATGCAATCGTTGCATGAATATCTGTCGAAGTGGTGAGTGCATTGTTCTGTCCCGCTTGCACTCCTGGCCATGCGATCATCAGCGGAATATGCCCAAGTGGCTTGTGCACAGGAACTGCAGGTTTACCCCATATATCTCGTTTATGCACATCAAGATCACCCAAGTAATGCCCATGATCTGTACACATAATCACAGCAGTGTCTTCCCATGCATTCGTAGCATCAAGTGAATCCAGTACTTTGCCAAGCCAATGATCAATCATCGACAACTTGCCGCCGTATTGAGCACGAATCTGTCGTCCTTCACGTTCGGTGATCACACCTTTTTTGTACGCATCAATTGCATACGGCGGCCATATCAGGTGAGGACCATCCCACGAATCGTCATAGCGTGACGCCCAATTTTCTGGTGTGTCAAAAGGTTCATGCGGGTCAAACTCATCAACGAAGACAAAAAACCGTTCTCCCTTGGCCCGATGAATCGGTGCATCTTGCTCTAACCATCGTGCAGTTGCTTGCATCGTGCGTGGCCCAGGGAAATCTTCTTCTCCGCGAAAGAACCCACGCGAGTTGTCGTAATGAGTATGTCCACGACCATACGACGGAGAGCCAAGCCAACTGTCATCTGGTCGTGTTTTCCATGCATCACTTTCATGTCCGCGCTCATACGACCACGCGGTGAAATCAGTGTGATAATTCTCTCCACCCACTTCAAACAAATGCGGATGATCTGTAATTAATTGTGTGATGACACCGGCACGGCGTAATGACGCAGTGATTGGTTCTTCCCACAGTTCAATTGATCCCCATGGCTTCCATAGAAAATCCCATGCACCAACCAAAATGTCATGACGGGCAGGAATGCACGGCAAGGACCCTGTGTGGTGGTTGGTAAAGCGAACAGAGCGCGCTGCAAGTCGATCAAGGTTGGGGGTGTCAAAGTTGCCACCACCGTATGCGCCAATATCGTGTCGATTCAAACTGTCGAGCAACAACACAACAACATTTTGTGGGTTGGTGGTCATGCTGCTTCACCACTGTTTAGTTGCTCAATCCAGTTGAGCACCGTTTCGTACATCACATCGTGGCTGTTCGTCAACAAATGGCCGTCACCAACCATGACCTGCAGGTCGCCGTAACCAGCGATCGCTCGAACAACTTCGCTTGCCTCAAGTGGAAGAATCGAATCTTGATCACCATGAAACATTAACAACGGCGTCCCCTGCAAACCACCAGCAACTTCGCAACCTGCAGACTGTGTTGCAAACGTGACCACTCCTGCCACCATTTGGTTGAGTCCGACACCAACTCGGATAGCAACAGCACCTCCGAAACTGTGTCCCATCACAACAACATTGTCGGCGCCACTTGCGACAAGCATTTGAATTGCCGCTGCAGCATCCATACAGCATGAATCCATGTCGTTGGCTGTGCGATAACTAAGCCTTATCGAAGGCACGCCACGCCCCACAAGTTCCTCTGCCAGTGCGTGATACAAACTGTCTCCTGGGCCCATCAGCCCACCCATAGCCCCACCGAGCATCACCACGCCAATGGGCCGGGCAACACCGTGTGGTTCGTGCCACAACAGCGAAAGGAGTCCTCTTTTTGTATACATCTCAATATGGCGTAGATGGTCATTCAGCATTGCCTGTTGGCTTGCCATGATCCCCAAGGAATCAAGTGGGGTAGGTGGTAGCTCCGATCCTTCGTCTGTGTCTGACATATGACTACCCTAATGAGTGCATGTCGATACCTCAGACGCCAGTCGATCTCACCAACGAACTTGATCGCGATGTTGCTCGTCGCATTGGTTACGCATGGCGAGAGATTCGCCGAGGTGCCTCTATGGCCGAAATCCGAGACCGAATCTTTGGTCGCGGCGGGAGTGCCTTAGACCCCGGGCAGTTAGATGCGCTTGACTTAATTGTGCCTGTTGAGTCTGTATGCATGGGCGACCTCGCAGAAGCGATGTACATCGATCCAAGCACTGCCACTCGCGCCGTACAACGACTGACTAAAGATGGACTTGTTGAACGCGTTACTCACGATGGTGATGGTCGGATGATCCGTATTGCGGCTACAGAAAAAGGGCGACTGCTTCATGCAAAAGCAACTGAACGTCGGCTTGAGGTGATGCGGGGAATCATGGATCAGTTTGACGCTGAAGAACGACTTGAGTTGGCATCTTTTCTCGAACGTTTCAAAATTGCGCTCGACAACGTAGCAAAAAGCAAGATCAGCAGCAAGAAGTAGCACCCGAGGTGGGCGCCCGCGAGGACTTCGCAAAAGATGCGATGCAATACACACCCCAGTTGTTTTCAACTGCCGTAAGAATGACCCGTAATCGTTCCGATGCAGAAGATTTAGTCCAAGAGACATTCCTCAAAGCCTGGAGAGCATCCGACACTTTTGAACAAGGCACAAACCTTCGTGCATGGTTATTTCGGATCATGACCAACACCTTTATTAATCAGTACCACGCCAAACAACGCAAGCCAATGGAAACTGAACTTGATGATGTTGAAGAATTGTTCCTCTATCGACGTCTTGGTTCCATTGACCAGTCACGACTTAGCCAATCTGCAGAAGACCAAATGATGGAACTATTCACAGATGATGAAGTGAAGAAGGCCTTAGAAGAACTGCCAGAGGCATTTCGCCTACCCGTATTGCTGTGTGATGTCGATGGTTTTTCCTACAAAGAAATTGCCGATATGTTGGACGTTCCAATCGGAACCGTTATGTCACGCCTTCATCGGGGAAGAAAAGCGATGCACAAGATGTTGTACGAATACGCCACAGAACAGGGAGCCATAGATGGCTAATTGCACCGAGACATTAGAAGAACTGCACCGCTTCCTCGACAAGGAACTGCCAGCGGCCACCGTTAACGACATCATGGAACATCTTGCAACATGCTTCGATTGTCAGCCGGCTTTTGAATTCCACGCTGACCTCAAGAGGATTATCAGAGAAAAGGCCCAGAAAGACGAACTGCCACCAGGTTTACTCGACAAAGTAAAAGCCTGTTTTGGGGATGCGTTCCTCTCAGATGAGACACCTCAGTAGGCAAGTCTGTAGGCTGAGAATATGTTTGCAGCGGTTGTTTGGCACTGGTGGCTAGGAATAGTTCTCTTGGTCGGGGGTGTCGGTGCCGTTGTTCAGTTAATTGTCGGTTACGTCACCAAGGTCAGCTCGCTTCGCTACCCGAATCGTCGCCAACGCCAAATACAAAACAAGAAGTAGTCCCCTACTTCAATGGAGCATCCGCTCATGGATGACTCAACCGATTCATATCTGGACGCACTCATCGCCCGTTGTAATTTCCCAGAACCAACCTCTGAAGTTGTTTGTGCAGTCTCGGGTGGACCCGACTCAATGGCATTATTACTCCTTGCCCATGCCCACGGCCTCAGCGTGACTGCAGTGCACGTTGATCATGGGCTTCGCCCCGACTCATCTACCGATATCGATGTCATCATGCCCGTTGCCAATGAATTGGGAATTCCGGTCGTTGCACACCAGGTCACCGTGGCATCTGGCTCAAATCTTGAGGCCAGGGCACGACATGCCAGGTATTCAGTGCTGCCAGTGGGTGCAATGACTGGTCATACGGCTGATGATCAGGCAGAAACGGTTCTTATTAACTTGCTCAGAGGCGCTGGAGCACAAGGCCTTTCGGCGATGCGCCCCGGGTTACAGCGACCATTGCTGGCACTACGTCGAGCCGAGACTCTTGCAGTATGTGCCCATTTTGGGGTCGCAACTGTTACCGATAGCACCAACAGCGACCCTGCGTTCTTGCGAAACCGTGTACGCCACGAACTGCTTGAACTCATTGCTGACATCTCTTTACGCGACCCTGTTCCACTGTTGACCCGCACGGCCACAGTGTTGCGCGATGACAACGATCTGCTCGATGAATTAGCTAGTTCCATTGACCCAACCGATGCCCAAGGACTTGCCCGCGCACCGCTCCCACTTGCCAGCCGAGCTATCCGCCAGTGGTTGTCAGACCCGTACCCCCCAGACCTCGCCACCATTGAAAGAATCCTCGCTGTCGCTCGTGGCGAGGTTTTAGCCTGTGAAATAGGGCAAAATCGGCAAATTCGTCGTAGTAAACAGCGACTCTTCTTGCATTTCATGGGGTAAATTGAGGAGCGGAAATTTTTCGCACCTCACCAGAGGCGACACATGAGATGGAGACCTAGATGCCCCCGAAACTTCGCGGAAAATGGGCACTGGGAATTACCCCTCGCAATTTCACATGGGTCATCAAAGACCGCCTTGCTATTTGCGAGCGACCTGGCGGTTACGGAGAGAACCATCGTCGCGTTCGACGTCAGGAAGAAATAATCTGGCTTCGAGAAAACCATTTCGATCTTGTTATTTCTACGATCGCAGCTCCCCACAACTTGCACGCATACACGGAACTTAATCTTGCGTATCGACATCGACCATTAAGCGGTGCCGACGATACGGACGCATTTTTACGCTTGTTCTATCGCGAACTGCAAGACCTCCTTGGACGCAATATGAAATTGATTATGCATTCAGAAGAAGTTGGAGATCGACTTCTTGGCATCATCGGTGGTTACATCCGGTGGAGTGGCATGGTCGAAGACCCATCGCAAGCCATCATCATTACTGAACGAATCGGTGGGCGTCAGTTAGACACATGGGCGCGTGAATTAATTCTTGGTGCACATACCCTGCGCTAAACCGATTCACATCAAGTCGCCCAAGTAGCGTTAGCAGCACAGATGCGAGTCATTATTGTTGGTGCTGGTCTTTCGGGACTTATGGCAGCTCGTTCGTGCACAGCAGCAGGACACGATGTCACTGTCTTTGACAAAGGACGTTCAGTCGGTGGTCGTCTTGCAACTCGGCGGATTGGCACATCAACACTCGATCACGGTGCTCAGTTCTTCACCGTTCGTAGTGCAGAATTCGCGCACCACGTTGAAGAATGGCTGCTTGCTGGAGTGATTCGTGAGTGGTGTCGTGGGTTTGCCAATGACGATGGCCACCCTCGTTATGTCGGGACAAATGGCATGACTTCCATAGCAAAATATCTCGCCACAGACATCGATGTTCGTTGCAATTCTCTGGTTTTTTCTTTACGGCGCAATAACTCCAGCTGGACCGTTATCACTGACGATGGAATTGAACACGAGGCCGACAGAGTAATACTGACGGCCCCACTTCCACAGTCATTTTCGTTGATGTTTTCTGGAGGGATTGAAATGCCGACAGAGTTACGTTCCATCGATTACGACCGCACATTGTGTCTACTCGTCACACTTGACTCACATCATCACAATGTTCCAACCCCCGGTGGTCTACAAAATCCTGATGATGTTTTTTCTTTCATTGGAGACAACCAAGCAAAAGGAATTGCAGCATCACCAGCACTCACGTTCCACGCCAACCCACGTTGGAGTCTTGAACACTTTGACAATAACTCCACACAGACTCACGCCCAATTGCTGATTCTCGCAGAGCCGTATATTGGCACTGCTCGTGTGCTGGAGAGCCAATTTAAGAAATGGCGCTTCGCAACACCACAAACAACATGGCCACAACCATGTTGGGTAGATGCAACAAAAACACTTGCCATAGCCGGCGACGCGTTTAACGGTCCTCGTGTAGAGGCCGCTGCACTTAGCGGCACTGCAGCAGTAGTGGCACTTTTTTAAGAAACGCTTGCCAGTAGTGCGGCTGCTGCTGCACGCATGGCATCTGTTGTTTCGCCAGTCGGCAAAGAGTCGCACGCACGTTCTGCATCATCTACAAAACTCTGTGCAGCCTTGATGGCTACCTGGACACCAGTACCAGAACGCACAATGTCTAAAACCTTGAGCCGCTCAGATTCATTCAATGGTTTGCCAAGCGTCGAACATAACTCACGAGCAGCGGGTCCACCAGCAGCCAACTCGTGCAGCACAGGCAAGGTGTACACGCCTTCTTCCATGTCATGACCAGCAGGCTTTCCAAGTTGCGCGTCCGTGGCTGTGAGGTCAAGAACATCGTCAACGATTTGAAACACCATTCCGTAGGCAGTTCCATAGGCCGTGAGTGCATCAACAACAGAGCGATCATGCCCAGCTACCAGCCCACCAATGCGAGCAGCAGTGGAATACAACGATGCGGTCTTGCCATCGATACTTACAAGGTACGACGACATCGTGCGTGAAACATTGTATGTATGACGCAATTCTTCAATCTGTCCTTGGCACAACCGGCCAATAGTTCTGGCCAAAAGGGCCGCAACTTCGGTTCCTAGTGATGCGGCAATCTCAGAGGCCTTCGCCAGCAAAAAGTCTCCTGCCAAAATGGCCTGGAGGTTGCCCCATTTGGCATTCACAGTGTCAACACCACGACGGGTGGTTGACTCATCCATCACGTCGTCGTGATATAAAGAGCCCAAGTGAACCAATTCACACGAAATACCACCGGAGATGGCCGACTCTGATGCAGGTCCGTCGATACCCACCAAAGAGCCCGCCAGCGTAAAAACTGGGCGCAAACGCTTACCACCAGCAGAAATAAGGTGCGACGCGATCTCGGTGAGATAGGGATCAGAGGTTGTGACAGCATCGAGCAACGCCCGTTCCACCCTCAGGCGGTCACTTTCCATATGCGGCAAGCCGAGTAGAGGCGATGTGGTCACAACAAGATGTTAGAGGAGCGGTGGGCTTCCTTGCTTGTCCACAGATAGACTTTGTTTTACTATTCCACCGATCCAAAGAGGGTGGTTCCTTTGTTCGAACGTTTTACAGACCGAGCTCGCCGCGTAGTTGTTCTTGCCCAAGAAGAGGCACGACTTCTTAATCATTCATACATTGGCACCGAGCACATCCTGCTCGGGCTCATCCATGAGGGTGAAGGCGTTGCGGCCAAAGCCCTTGAGTCATTGTCAATATCGCTTGATGCCGTACGCGCCCAGGTGGAAGAGATCATTGGTCAAGGCGGTTCATCACCATCTGGCCACATTCCGTTCACTCCTCGGGCTAAAAAAGTGCTCGAGCTATCGTTGCGTGAAGCCCTTCAACTTGGCCACAACTACATCGGCACCGAGCACATCTTGCTTGGCCTGTTGCGCGAAGGCGAAGGCGTTGCCACTCAGGTACTCGTCAAGCTTGGTGCAGATCTCGGCAAAGTTCGTCAACAGGTCATTCAGTTGTTGTCTGGCTATCAGGGCCCTGGCAATAAAGGCGATGCCCCAACAGGTGCTGCTGCTGGCTCAAAAGAAGATTCCGGCGACAAGGGTGGCAGTCAGATTCTCGATCAGTTTGGGCGCAATCTCACGCAGCTTGCACGCGAGAAAAAACTCGACCCCGTCATTGGTCGTACCCGCGAATTAGAGCGTGTCATGCAAATTCTTTCGCGCCGCACAAAGAACAACCCTGTTCTTATTGGAGAACCAGGCGTTGGTAAAACAGCCATTGTTGAAGGTCTTGCCCAAAAGATCGTGTCAGGCGACATTCCAGAAACTTTGAAAGACAAGCAGTTGTACACACTTGATCTTGGAGCTCTTGTTGCTGGTAGCCGTTACCGCGGAGACTTTGAAGAGCGCCTCAAGAAGGTGCTGAAAGAAATCAAAACTCGCGGAGACATCGTGTTGTTCATTGACGAGATTCATACTCTCGTTGGTGCAGGTGCAGCAGAGGGCGCCATTGATGCAGCAAGCATCTTGAAGCCGATGCTTGCGCGTGGCGAATTGCAAACAATTGGTGCAACCACAACCGACGAATACCGCAAGCATCTTGAAAAAGATTCTGCACTTGAACGTCGTTTTCAGCCAGTCAAAGTTGACGAGCCGACAGTTGCCCACACCATCGAAATCTTGAAGGGCGTTCGCGAGAAGTACGAAACCCATCACCGCGTCACCATTACCGATCAAGCAATCGTTGCAGCAGCCAACTTGGCAGATCGTTATATTGCAGATCGTTTCCTTCCAGACAAAGCGATCGACCTTATCGACGAAGCTGGTTCGCGTTTGCGGATCAAGCGGATGCAAACTCCACCAGATCTCAAAGATCTTGAGAATCGCGTGTCTGAAGTTCAAGAGGCAAAGAAGAAGGCAATCGAAGACCAGCGCTTCGAAGAAGCCGGTCGTTTACGCGATCAAGAACGTGCCCTTCTCGAAGAAAAAGCACAAAAAGAAGTTGACATCAAGGCACAAGGAATCAACTTGTTCGATGTAGTCGACGAAGAAGCAATCGCCGAAGTGCTCAGTATCTGGACTGGTATACCCGTGTTCAAGTTGACTGAAGAAGAAACAGAACGGTTAATCAACATGGAAGGTGAACTGCACAAACGGATCATCGGCCAAGAAGATGCCGTTAAAGCTGTGTCACAAAGTATTCGCCGCACGCGTGCCGGATTGAAAGATCCACGTCGTCCAAGCGGATCGTTTATTTTCCTCGGACCAACTGGTGTTGGTAAAACAGAGTTAGCAAAAACTCTTGCAGAGTTCTTGTTTGGCAATGACGAAGCACTGATCACACTCGACATGTCTGAGTACATGGAAAAGCACACCGTCAGCCGACTTGTTGGCTCCCCTCCGGGATATGTGGGCTACGAAGAAGGCGGACAACTCACAGAAGCTGTTCGTCGTAAGCCGTTCTCGGTTGTGCTTTTCGACGAAATCGAAAAAGCCCATCCCGATGTGTTCAACACGTTGCTCCAAATTCTTGAAGAGGGTCGTCTTACGGATAGTCAAGGTCGTTCTGTCGACTTCCGCAACACAATTATCATCATGACAAGCAACTTGGGTACATCAGACCTGCGCAAGGGAAATGTCGGGTTTACCAAGGGCGACGAAGCGGTCTCGTATGAGCGTATGAAAAGCAAAGTCAACGAAGCACTCAAGACCCACTTTCGCCCAGAGTTCCTAAACCGCATCGACGAGACAATCGTGTTCCATGAGCTTTCTAAGCCCGAAGTAGTGCAGATGGTCGACATGATGATAAAGCGTCTTACGGGCCAACTTGAAAGTCAAGGCCTCGGCTTAGAACTCACACAAGAAGCTAAAGAGCTGCTTGCAGATTTTGGTTACGACCCACAATTTGGTGCTCGACCACTTCGTCGTGCAATTCAGCGTCATATCGAAGATGCGTTATCCGAGAAAATTCTGTACAAGCAATTCGCTGCTGGTCAGATCATCGTTGTCGATGCTGAAGACGACCCTGAAAATCCAGGCAAGCGTCACATCGTGTTCCGCGCAGTAGAAGGTCTTATCGCGCCAGTTGACACACCTGTCGACAGTCCGATTGACACACCTGTCGACGCGCCAGTCGAGAGTCCGATTGCTAGTGACGCACCTGCAATAACTGAGTGATCCCTCAACGTATTTCACGCTTCTGCGTCGTTGCAGCAGCCGCAGTGTTGCTGTCTTCATGTCGCGTTGATTCAACTGTCTCAATTGTTGTCACACCGAACGGTTCAGGAAAAATATCTGTCGTTGTCACCGCCGACAAAGACATAGTTGCTCAAACTCCGGGCTTGAAAGCAGACATTCGCACCGATGACCTCAAGGCTGCTGGCTGGAAAATCGATGGACCGCGTGACACCAAAGAGGGCGGGCTCATCTTGACCATCACCCACAGCTTTAATGGCCCCACTGAAGCCACCGCGCTTTTGAGACAGGTCAACGGAACACGAGGGCCACTTCACAATGCTGTTCTGACACGCACAGGAAAGTCGGCAAACAGCACGTGGAGCCTCGCTGGGCGCCTTGAAGTTAGCGGCGGACTACAGGCCTTCGCCGATGATGCCACCAACACTCTTCTTGGTGGAGCACCGTATGCAGAACAGGTCAAGGCAGCAAGAATGGACCTTGGCGACGCTGTGGGCATTACATTTACCGCTTCATTGCCAGGAACGATCAAGACCACTACAGGTCAGGTAACCGATGGAACCATTACTTGGCGCGTTCCAATGGATGGAACCCCGACCGACCTAGCCACAAGTGTGCTCAATACCGATGTCGCTTCATCTGTCTCGCGGATCGGAAAAGTATTTCTACAGGGGCTACTTGCGCTGTGGATTATCGCTTCGCTTGGCCTCGCCGCAATGGTGATCTTTTCGAAACGAACACGCCGACCTACACCCCGGCTCTAGAGTCACGTCGTGGCAAAACTTCGACTCGTTCATCGCTGTACAGAATGTGGCGGCACATTTCCCAAGTGGTCGGGAAAATGTCTTGTGTGTGGAGAATGGAACTCACTCGTCGAAGATGTTGAAGGTCCCGATAATTCACGGGTCACTCTCGCTGCTGGACTCGCACTCGTACCAGCAGGCGTTGCATTGCCCATTGGCGATATCAATTCCAACGATAGCCATCCGATTCCCACTGGCATCGAAGAACTTGATCGTGTTCTCGGAGGTGGGTTAGTTCCCGGCTCTGTCACATTGCTAGGTGGTGAACCTGGTATCGGCAAAAGCACACTGCTGTTACAGCTACTCGCCGCCGCAACTGGTCCTTCGTTGTATGTCACTGCTGAAGAAAGTGCCCAACAAGTCAAACTTCGCGCCGATCGACTTGGTGCTATTAGTCCGCAGTTGTGGCTGTTGTCAGAAATGTCATTGCCCAACATTCTCAACACAATCGACACCGTTCATCCGACTCTTGTTGTTATCGACTCCATCCAAACAGTTGTTGATCCAGAACTTGGATCATCACCAGGCTCTGTTGTACAAGTACGCGGATGCGCTCACCGTTTAGTACAAGAAGCCAAACGGCGCAATATTTCCATCGTGCTAGTTGGGCATGTCACCAAAGAAGGTGGCCTTGCCGGTCCTCGCGTTCTTGAACATGTTGTCGACACCGTGTTGTCATTTGAGGGCGAGCGACATAACGCATTACGGCTTATGCGCGCATCAAAACATCGGTTTGGGCCAACCAACGAACTCGGTCTGTTCGAGATGACCGAAGCTGGTCTTATCGGCGTGCCAGACGCCAGCCAGTTATTTCTAACCGATCGCCGCACGGGCGTGCCCGGTTCAGTTGTAGTTCCCACAATTGAAGGACAGCGACCACTTCTTGTCGAACTACAAGCCCTGACCAACCCAATCAATTCTGCAGTTCCAGCGCGTCGCAGCGCACAAGGTGTCGATCATGGTCGTTTGTCAATGTTGCTGGCCGTTCTTGAACGACGCGCTCGTGTCAGCCTCGCTAGCCACGAGGTGTACGCATCGGTAGTTGGTGGCATCAAACTCACTGAACCTGGTGCTGATCTCGGGATGTGTTTGGCGCTTGTCTCAGCTGTAGCAAACATTGCGTTACCAGCAGATCTTGTAGTGATCGGTGAAGTCGGACTCGCCGGCGAAGTTCGTCAGGTTGGTCACCTTGCCCGTCGCCTCAACGAAGCAGCACGACTTGGGTTTACCCAAGCCATTGTGCCCGCTAGTGCACCCGATTCAGGTGCTGGCATCCGCATCCATCGGGCCAGCACCATCAACGAGGCACTTTCATTTGCCGGTCTACCTACCGGTCAATAACTCTTACGCTTTTGTCTTTTTGCGACGAGCCTGAACGGCTGCCAAAGCAAGGATCAAAACAATCGCTGCCAGTATGAACCACACAGTGTTGCTCGACGAGTTGCTCCCCTCTGCTACTGCAGATTCTGTTAGCTCGATTGTTTTTGTCACCACAACAGACTCTCCATCGGTTGTTACTGCAGTGAACTCCATCACTTTGGCATCTGCAGGTACATCAAGAGTTGCTTCTAAACCAACACCTAGCTCTATTGGTGCACCATTATCTATCCGCACTGTCATCGACTTCACTGGTTTATTCACAGAACTAAGAATCGCAGCCTGGGTGGCCGTGTCGAAAAACAAGGATTCAACACCAGCCAAGATCACCATTGGTGTTTCGAGAGTGGGGCTATCAAACTTCACTTCTTGTGAACGAACAATAGATGTTAATTTTGGAAGTGTTGACGGTGACGAGTCGACAACAGTTGGTGACGACTCCGGAAGTGTTGAAGACGACTCAACAACAGTTGATGACGACTCGGGCGTTGATGGTGACGACTCGACAACAGTTGATGACGACTCGGGCGTTGATGGTGACGACTCGACAACAGTTGATGACGACTCCGGAATTGTCGAAGACGACTCGGCCACTTGTACGGGGGTCAACAATAAGGAGGCATTTGTAAATTTTGGTCCGTAACATTCGGCCCAATTTCGACCACCATCGTTTCCAGAAATTGACACAATAACTTGTTCATCTGGACTGGTGGTAGTTACTTCCATTCTAAATTCAGTTCGACTAATAACAGAAGTTTGAATTCCAGATGAAATATTCTCGTCAGAATCAGAGAGCTCTACTAAATATTTGCCGTGAATGTACTCTTCCGGCCTATTTTGCACCTGGTAAATAAATTGAACATTTGAAGGTTGGGCAATAGTTATTGTTTGGGTCACGGTCTTGTTGGTATAAGAAAATACCAAACCATCTGGGCCTTCAAAACCCATTGTTGGAGAGCCACCAGAACATCTGGCGCCACCGTCAACGCCATTCCATCCTAATCCATCGGCTGAAAATGAACCGTTGACTAATTTGTTGCTAGACGCTTTGATATCTGGAGTTTCAATAGATCCAGCAACTCTTATTGAGGCAGTTGTACAAAGTGCCTCGTCACAACCGTCTAAAAATTCGGTCGTAACAACATCGTGTCCAATAAGTTTGTCAAAATTGTCATAGGCGTAGACGTGAACAGTCTTGCCGTATGTCTTGGCATCAAACGTGGTCTTCATTGTTGCGGGGTCAAATGTGAGTACAGGCGCACTTTCCAACAGAGTTGCTTCTTGACCTACGCCTAATTCAGCGGCATCAATAATCTTGTACGTTCTCGCATCGGCACAAAACGCCAGAGTCACTACGCCATCTGCGGCTATTTGGGTATCTGTGTCGCTAAGGCACTGTGTTTTGCCCTCAAGAGCTACGTTTCGTGAACGGCTGCTCGAGGTGTCTGATCCGCCACAGGCGGCCAGAAAAACTGATGTTGCCAGAACTGCAGCAATAATTCGGTGATTAAACAATGGAGACATACAAACCCCTTCAGGAAGTGACTGTAGTTCTACCATAAATCATAGAGAAATGTAACATCACTCCAATAGTTTCGCCCAAGCTCCCTTTTTCAGGCAATTGCCTACCCGTTGGCAGACTCAGGTATCAAACTTGCCCACAGATCATCTTCGGACTGAATATCGCACTTTACCGTTGTTACATCATCACCGGCAGCGGCCAGTTCGGCTCTGGCCAACTGTCGCACCACAGTTAGTGCCTTGGTCAACGATGATCGATTGTCCGATTGCAAGGCGACTGCTTCAATGCCCTGTGCTGCGCCATCTTCTATTTGCAAGGTTGACCTTGTCCAACTCAATGCGTTCTGCCATGTGTCAAGCAGTGTGATGAACCTGTCCAAACACTCGTTAGTCAGAGCCGATGACACCAAGCCGGCTTTTGCTGTAGAAAACGCAAGTTCTTTTCGTACTTTAAAATAATCTTTTTCCTTCATGCCTTCATTGATAATCGCTTCATCAAGTACCACTCCCTGCTGTTCCAACGCAGCGCCATAAGCCCACAAATCGTTAGAACGTTGTCCCATAATTTCAACTGCAGATGATGCATCGGCAATTGACACCG
>Ga0209702_10000311_pt1 | contig 99517 bp, 72 predicted proteins | sample FRY01_FD_187210 | JGI IMG/M metagenome (GOLD analysis project Ga0209702, IMG submission 187210) | Freshwater microbial communities from Lake Fryxell liftoff mats and glacier meltwater in Antarctica - FRY-01 (SPAdes) (version 2) | ecosystem: Environmental > Aquatic > Freshwater > Ice > Glacier... | reverse complement strand
GGGCGTCGCGATGGCGAATTCCGCCTTGCGGATCCCCGTACGGTCGCAGAACTCGAGCACGCGGTCGACGGTCCCGACGTCGTCCTGGTCGTTGCCGTACAAAAAGGATGCGTAGGGCTCAATGCCGACGTCAAAGGCCTTCTTGATGGCCTCCTCGGCACGCTGTAGCGCTAGGGGGTTCTCGCCGGTCCACGCCTTCATGCTGATGGGGTCAAAGCCGGTCACGAGGTAGTACAAGATCCTCTGGGGAAGCTGCTCCTTCGGCGCTTGCCTCCCCGGCACCTTCGGCCATCGGGGGCTGGTAATCCGTCACAATGACGAACGCCGCGTGGTGCGCCTCGAGGGCAGTGCAAGTCAAAGCCACTGTCGCCCCCTCATGCGCTAACGCCACTTCGGCAAAATCATCGCGACTCTCAAGAAGCTCCTTCGCCGCGTGTCGCAGCGACGCGCCCACGTCACTCGCCATGACCGCGAGGCCGCCGTCATTTCCGGCCAACAGCTCACCGTCTCGCGCGATAAAGACGGCGGCGCGTGGGCTCTGCTCAAGCGCCGCAACAAGGGCTAGGCGCAGCACAAACAGCTCCGAGCCGTCGCCGCCAACGTCTTGGGAAGCTCCGACGTCGCGTGCATCTAGGACCTCATTGATCTGGTCGCGGAGGCGCTCAAGCTCAAAGGCGCCAGGCACGGGCCGACAGCGCAGATGCACCGCGCCGGCCCCCTGTCCGGTCATGACCCGAACGATATCTTCGAAGGGCACCGCGATCCGCCGCCTCAGGCGCGAGATCGTAACGAGCGCGATGAGGACGATGACGATCCCGCCAAAGACGGCCGTCCAGGCGCCCGCAGTCCCGAGGTGCGCGGCATCCGCGTCCCTCTCCTCCATGACCGTCATATTGATATGCCAAAGCTGCCGCGCCGCCACTATCAGACGGTCGAAGGCCGACTCGTCGCCTACCATCGCGCTCATCGCGGCATCCTCGAGCTCGTGGACGATGACCTCTTCGCCCGGAACGGTGATATTGGCAGCCGCCCGCTGCAGGACCTCCCGCAGCCGCAGCTGTTGCGCCTCGTCAAGACCGCCGGCTTTGCGTCCGGCGACGACCTCAAGCACCGACAATGCCGCCGCCTGACTCTCGACGTTCTCCTCGATAATCGACCGGATCGCAGGCGTCATACGGACAAAGAGGCCAATCGTCACGAAGGCGAGGACAACACAAGCCGCGGCGATGAGGCCCGGACCGATACTAAGATCGCGGCGAATCTCCATGATCTTAGCTCCTCTCGACCATGGTCGCGATCGCGCCCTCGCGAGAGACCACGATTAAGAGGTCCCCGTCGCGGAGTTTTTCACCGACGTCCGGGTTGACGACGCGCCCGCGGCCCGCTCGCCTCAACGCGACGATCGTGACGCCGAACCTCTTCGTCAGCGCCAGCGCCTCGATGGTGTGCCCGACGAAGCTCGCAGGTGCAATGATCTCGGCGACCACAAGGTCATCACCGAGGGACATCGCGCCGACGATGCTCGCGTGGAGCACCCGTGACGCGAATCGCTCGCCAAACTCTCGCTGCGGATTGATGACCTCGTCGGCGCCCACGAGACGCAAAATGCGCGCATGGATGTCGGTGTTGGCGCGCGCGATCACGCGCCGGGCGCCAAGCTGCTTGAGCAGCGCGGTGCAGATAATCGAGGCCTCGCGAGACCGGTCACCGATGGCCACGACACAGACATCGCGGTCGTCGGGGGCTGCTCGCATGAGGGCTTTTTCGTCGGTGGCATCGAAACAAACCGCCTCGGTGAGAAAAGGGGCGGCGGTCTCGACGAGCTCGAGCCTCGAATCGATACCGAGCACCTCGACGCCGCGCTCACCGAGGGAGCGAGCCAAGGCCAGGCCGAATTGACCAAGTCCGATGATGATGACCTGTTTCTTCATACCCGTCTCTCCAAGTCGTTCAAATGATCAAATGACATCGATATTGCCCCTCGGCCGTCGCCAACCGTCCTCGATGCTGCCGCGCCGAGTGGACAGGAACATGAACAAGGTCAAGACCCCGATTCGCCCGAGGAACATGCAGGCCATGATGATCCCGCGCCCAACTCCATCGAGCTCGGCCGTGCCACCAATGGTCAGGCCGACCGTACCGAGGGCTGAGACGACCTCGAAGATAGCCGTCTTCGGCGCCATATCTTGCGTCAGGAGCAACGCTGCGCTCGCGCCAAAGATCAGCCCGAGCATCACCGTCGCCGCCGCTGCGGCTTTGTAGATGGCCTCGTGGCCGATGAGGCGTCCGCCAAAGATGACGTCCCTCTTGTTGCGAATAGCCGCCATGACCGCGAGGAAGAGTACGAGGATCGTTGTCGTCCGCGCGCCGCCTGCGGTGCCGCCCGGGCTGCCGCCGACAAACATCAGCGAGAGCATCACGAGGTAAGTGACGGGACCGGTCGCGGCCAAGTCCGCGCTATTGAAGCCTGCGGTTCGGAAGGTCACCGACTGAAACCAGGCGTTGTGGATGCGATCATCGTAGTCCATACCGCCCAGTGAACGATTCCACTCAAATGCCAAATAGGTCACAAAGCCGAATAGTAAGAGCGCGGCGGTCGCCAAGAAGACAGCGCGCACCTGGAGCGAGAGCTCTGAGCGCCGCCGAAAGAGCTTTGGCAGAGCCACGACCGCTGCGGGAGATAAGCCGCCCGCGATGATCAGGAGCGCAATTGTGTGTAGGACGGCCGGCTCTCCCGAAAATGCCATGAGGCTATCCGAGTCCAGCGCGAAGCCGGCATTGCAAAATGCCGAGACGGAAGTGAAGATGGCCTTCCAGAGCGCGTCACCGCCGCTCAGACCGCCCTCGATGTAAGACGAGAAGAGCACAACCGCGCCAAGTGCCTCAATCGCGAGCGTGATCGCGATCACCTGATAGGTCGCGGCGAAGAGACTCGATCGGTCCTCGGTGTTGGCGACCCGAGCCATGACGCCCTCGTGCTTGAGGCTAACCCTCTGGCCGAAGAGACGGAGGGCCGCCGTCGAGAAGGTCATGATGCCGAGGCCGCCAATTTGGATAATCAGCAACAGGAACCCCTGGCCGAGCGGCGAGAAGTCCTTGCCAGTGTCCACCACCGACAGCCCCGTCACACAAGCCGCTGAGACAGCCGTGAAGGCTGAGTCGAAGATGTCGAGCCCGACCCCCGTCGCGCTCGACGCGGGCAGGCCCAAGAGCACCGTCCCAACGAGGCACAGGATGGCGAAGGTCACGACGATGAGGCGTTCGGGGTGATTGACGATCGGCGCCCAGACGCCGCCTGCCTCGTCATCCGCGTGGCGCCCGGGTAAAATCAACGCGAGCCCGATGAGCATGGTCGCGACGGCGTTCACGACCGACGTCGGTGGATTTGATGGCAGGAGGTCCGTCTGTAAACGCCAATACAGCCAGAGTCCGGTCAGTATGGGCCCCATCGCGAGCATGAACACCCGGAGACGATCGGTGCGCCAGGCGCCCGCAGCCCACCGCGCGATCAGCGGCAAGGGCATAGCTAAGGCCACCCCGAGCGCGATCCCGCCAGCCAGACTCTCGTCGACGCGCTGCCCGATAAGCGAAGAGAGCCCCCATACCGCGATCGCCGCGATCGTGGCACCCCGAGCGGCCAAGGCGTGGATGTGGCTGGGGGATAGACGCCTGCCCCGCCGGGATGTGCCAGGGTCGGTGGCTCGGCCGACAGCAAAGCCGGCGAGAATAATCCCCAACGCCAAAAAGAGGGCCAGCGCGGGGCTATCATAGAGGCTCGGGCCAGCTGCTGGCAGGAGCCCTAGGAGCGCCACGACCGTCGCGTTACGCGCTAGACTATGGCGGCGCTCGATGGTCAACGCCGCGGTCAGGAACAGGGCCGACATGATGCCAGCGGTGATCCACGCCCAAAAGGGGGCGGTCTCGCCGCCTCGCTCGAACCACCAGCCCGCGAGGGCGAGGGGCACCGGGGCGACCGCCAAGAGCGCACCGCGTGCGCCGGCCGCGGACAGTGAGACCGGCCGCCGGGCGCTCATTGAGCTCCCTGACGGAATTGGGCGACACTGCTCAGGGGATAACCTTCACGAGCGACCGGACCGCCTTGATCGGGCTATGTTTTTTGAAAAAGTAGACCAGCGCGTCGATGTCGAAGATGCCGACCTTGGTGTCGAGCCCGTCAGCCAGGCCCGGGAAGTCATCGCCGCCCCCCGCGAGATAGGCATTCATGACAACACGATAGGTCGTCGTCGCCTTGATGGGGCGGCCGTCAAGACGGATAGATTTGACGTCAACCTTGGCGCCGGACGGTCCGCTGCGGCGCCAAGTGTAGGCGAGGTTGCTTGATGTCTGGAGCATCTTCGGGGCGTCGCGCGCCACCCCGCTCTTCGTGAATTGACCCTCAAGAATCGAAGCCAGCTGGGCCCCGGTGACCGCCATCGTGATCAGCTCGTTTTGAAAGGGTTGAACGGTAAACGCCTCGCCAAAGGTGATCTCACCCACCGCCTCTTCTCCGGCGACCGCCGCCATCAGGAGGTCACCGCGGATGCCCCTGCCGTTCGTAAATGCCAGCTGCGCGCCGCCGGCGCTCTTGTCACTCTCGGCGAAGAGGTGGGCGTCGGCGATCAGGACGCCTAGGTCGCTCTGGCCGTTGGCGTGTTCCTTGGTGGTGAGATCGATCTTGCTCGTACCGACGACCGCAGCCGCCACGTCTCTCACCCGGTCTCGCCAATAGGCTACCAAGGCCTCGGCCTCGGCGTGGGGGGTCCCGGTCCGCGTGACGATGACATTATCGGCCTGACGCGAGACGACCCGACCGGTGCGCTCGTCGATGGTGAGGTCAATGTCCGTCACGAGGCGCCCATTCGCCGCCGCCGACGTGACCAGCTTCCCGCCAATCTCGCAGACATATGGCATATGCGTGTGGCCCGAGACGATGACGTCGATGTCGGGTGACATCGACGTCGCGATCTCAACGATAGGGCCGCTGATAGCCTCGCAGCCGCGGTACGAACCCGTGGGCATTCCCCCCTCGTGGAGCAGGACGACGATCGTTTCAACACCAAGAGCCTTGAGCTCGGCCGCGTATTGGTTGGCGGTCGTCGCCTCGTCGAGAAAGTTCAGCCCGGTGACCCCGTCGGCGCGCACGATCCTTCCGGTGCCCTTCAGTGTCATGCCGATGAACCCGACGCGCACGCGGCCAAAACGCCGAATAGTAAAGGGAGGCAGGATGGGCTCGTTCGAGTCCTTGTCGACGACGTTGGCCGCGAGATATTGGAACTGTGCGCCCTGCCATGGGGCGTCCCGAGAACAGCCGTCCTTCGGGTGGCAGCCGCCGCGCTGGATCCTCTCGATCTCGGCTTGCCCCTCGTCGAACTCGTGGTTTCCGACGGAGGTCACCGCCAGCTTGGTCAAGGCCAACCCTTCAATGGTCGGCTCGTCGTGAAAGGCCGCAGAGATGAGCGGCGTGGCCCCGATCATGTCGCCGGCGCCAACGACCACCGTGCGCGTCGGATTGGTCGCGGCGAGCTCGGCGACCTTAGCGGCCAGCCACTTAAGTCCGCCCGCCTCCACAGGACCGTCTGGCGTCACGATGACCCCATTGCGACCGGACGGCTCCTCCAGGGCACCATGGAAATCGTTGAAGGCCAGCAGCTGCAAGTCGACGACACCGCAGGGCTGGATCGCCTTTGAGGCCCGGGCGCGCTTGAGGGCACGAAGGAAGACCTCGTCCCCGAGCGTTGACCGTGCGTCATCCAACCGGAACAGCGCGTCGTCCTGCGTGCCCTCGACGCCGTCGGCGCCTGCGCGATCTGCGAGCAGGCCCTCGACCGCCATCGCAGGTAGCCCGACCGCAGCGAGCTCGGAACCAGTCGCCCCGACAAAGAACTTCTCGGCCTCGCACGCGCCATCGACGGAACCAAGGTACTGCTCGACGGGCTGACCCGCCGTAGCGCAGGCCGCCATGCCGATGGCGCCCAAGAACGAGACGATGGTTGGGATTCTAAGCAGTGGCTTCATATGGGGCTCCCGACTGGTGCGCCTTACTCGGCGCGATTCGCGATCCTCTTTTGGCAGAGATCGACCTCGGAGTCGAGACGCGACCGAGCGACGCTGGCAGCGGGAGAGACGTCGGGCTTTGGAAGCGCCGGCGGCTAAGGGGACGTGAGCGCGATCGCCTCATTGAGCAACGCCGAAACGTCACCGGCGTCGCGGTCTACGTCTGCCGGTAGGTTCGCGAGGGTCTTGGCGAGCAGCGCACGCGCCTCGGCTTGCCGGCCGAGACGGAAGAGGGCGAGCACGGCGATACAGCGATCGGCGACGAGGATGCTGCCGCCCCCACTGGCATCTGACATCGCCCCTGACAGATGCGTCAACTGGAGCGCACCCTCAAAGTCCGCAAGCCGTAGCTTAACCAGCGCGAGGGTATTGACGAACTCGCCGCGGTTGCCGGAGGCCACCGCGCTCTCGGCTAGGGCCACGACCCTCTGACGGGCGGCCGCATCCAGCGCGTCGAAGACCTCTATGTGCCTCGCTCCGGCCCAAGCGAGGCTGTTCATATGGTTTGGATTGCACAACCAAGAGCGCGCCCAAGCGGCGGCGTCCTGCCGTAGTCCTCGGGCGGCATCGGCGTCGCCACGGTACGGGTCCGGTGAGAACTCGCCCGCTTCGATGGCCCGCGCTGCACCTTCGGGATCGACCCTATCGCGCAGCGCCCGCGTGGCGACAGTCGCGACGACGAGATCACGGCGGAAGGTCCCGTCGTCCCGTATGTCAGTCACGCGAAGGATGCCCGCCGGGACGGTCTGGGAGACAAAGCCGACGAAGCTCTCGTCGGGCGCGACGCCGATCGCGAGAGGCCTCTCGCTGCCCAGAGGCCACAAAAAGATATAATCCAGCGTGCGCGCGTCCCAGATCGCGAGGTTTCCTGTATCGAGAGCCACCAGAAGACGGGCCTCGCGCTCAGGGGTGGTGGCATCGCCGCGCCCCCAATGCCCGGCAAAGCCGATACCCACGACGCTACCGCCGACCCCAGGGCGACGCCCTGTGAGCGTGCCGATCGCCAAGTTCCAGCGGAACAGGGTCCCGTCCTCCGAGGACGCGAAGAGCTCGTCGCCTAGGGGCGAGACGGCCAACGAGCGCCATGTCCCACCGGCATTCGCGAGCCGGAGCGCGAGCTCGCCGGTGTGCAAGTCAAAGACCGCGACTCCTGTGGTCGGCGCTGAGCCGCTTGCCGGCGGCAGACCACGCCCAGCTGGTCGCCCTCCGGCCGGTAGACGGCCCGCGTGGCCAAGCGCGGCCGAGAACAGCCGGCCCCCCGGGATTAGCGCGAAACACGTGATTGGAAATCCGTCCTCAAACTCGGTGCTCCACTTGATCTGTAGCTGAGCGGCGGCAGGACCGGCGGACAGCTGCACGCCGATCAGGCGACCGTTTGCTGTACCAACGATAATCATCCCATCCCCGGCGTCAAGGACGGCCACAATTGCGTCGTCGACGAGCTGCACGTCTGCGACGGTTCGCCCGTCATCGGCTGCCAGGACCATGAGACGACCGCCCCAGTCTCCGACGACCACGCGATCACCCGCTGGCGAGATCGAGACCGTCGTGATGTATTGGCGCCCGAGCCAGCGCGCCCAACGTTGGCGTTGTCCCAGTCCATCCGTGGCGCGGACCAAACCCCAACCCGTGGTGACCTGGAGGTTGCCGTCCGCCGCGACCGCGCCAGCGAGGTTATTTGAAAAGCCGGCATCCACGATGGTCGGATTTGGCGACAGGTCGGACCGCCAACGCGTGAGGATCCCGCCCTCGTCGGCGGACCACAGGAACTTGCCATCCGCCTCGAATGCGAGGGCTCGAATCGCGGTCCGACCCGCCGCGACGCGCGTCGTCGGCACCCCCGAGCCGTCGTCGCCAAGTCCGATACCCGCCGTCCCCTCTTGAGCCGCGACCATGCCGTTGGGCCCAACGACGGCGCTCGCGGATCCCGCCGGTGACGGCACCATGTCCGCGACGAAGGCCCCGTCAATGAGCGAGCGCTTGTCACGATGACCCTCGTTCACCGAGTCTACGAAGATGCCGAGGCCACAACCGCGGCCGGGCGTGGACTCAATGACGCCGCGTGCCGCCCACACTCGCTCGCCCCTGCGCGAGAACGCCGTGGACCCGCCCCCTAGAGCCACGATCACGCGCTCCTCGGCGCCGTCCGAACAGTAGTGAGCCAACCCGCCAGCGGGCACGCCGACATCCCACACGTCCTTTTCAGCACCACTGATCGCGTCCAAGAGCACCGGCCTCCAAGGTGCCCTCTCGCCCGAGACCGGCTTCGTCGGCGCCATCGTGACGAGGACCACGTCGTTCCGAGAGTTTTTGACCTCGAACGCGTTGGGCGCCAATCGCGCCTTGGCGGCGCGAGACCACAAAACAAGGCGTCCAGCGGTGTCGACCATCACGACGCGGGTGATGCGGTCGGAGGCCGCGACGAGGCGGCCGTTCGACGAGACCGCGAGGTCTTGGAGCGCGAGGGACCCCAACGAGAGCTCCCAGACGATGGTGAGGCTCTTGGTCGAGAAGGCGCGCAACACGCCATCCTCACCACCGATAAAGATGAGGTCCCCCTCGACCGGGATCGCGAGCGCCGCCGAGCGCCCAGCGCCAATCGGGTAGCGCCCCTCCCAGCGCGTGGCTTGGCCGCGCAGAAAATGCTCGCCCCACCCGCGATACGAAACAGGCATGTCGCCAAGGTTCGCCAAAGCCGCCGGAATATCAAAAAGTTGCAGCGCTGTCACCGCCGCGACGAGTGAGCTGCGCGCCGATGTCCGCGCGACGCCCTCGGCCGCTTTTTCGGCGATTACCCGCTCGGCCTTCGCCGCGATAAGCTCGCCCTCGCTGTGGCGGTGCTCTTTGTCGATACGGGCGTTGACGCTGGCGGCGATCCAGAGCCCCGCGACCGCCAGCACCACCGCGACTAGTAGCCCCACCGCGACCGCCGGACGGCGAAACACGGCGCGCGTCAGCACGTAACCAAGACCGGGTCTTCGCGCGAGCACCGGACGCCCGTCGAGAAAGCGCTCAATGTCGGAGGCCATCTCCGCCGCCGACGCGTATCGCGCGTCCGGTTCGCGGGCCATCGCGGTCATCGTGATCGCGTCGAGATCCCGAGGGACACGTGCCGCCAAGTGCGCGTGGGCGTCGGCCCGCCGGGCCGCGACCGATGGCGGCACGATCGTCGCATCGGCGAGGACCTTGCGCCAATAGATCGGCTCGCGGCGACCCTCGAAGTCGACCGGGAGTCGGCCCGACAGGAGCTCATAGAGCATCACGCCCAACGAATAGACATCGCTAGACGTGTCTGGCTCGGCGTCCACGAGCCCCGCCTGCTCTGGGCTCATGTACTCGGGGGTTCCGATATGAACGCCCGAGAGGGTCAAGCGCGGCCCGAGCGACGCGTCCCCGAGCACGCTCCGCGCGATGCCGAAGTCGATGACCCGCGGCGAGGGCTCATCTTCAAGCTGTACAAGGACGTTGAGAGGCTTGAGATCCCGATGAATCACCCCGCGCTGATGGGCGTGCTGGACCGCCCGGCATACCTTGACGAAGAGACTGAGCGTCTCCGCGGTCGACAGCTGATGATTGAAACAGAACATATCGATAGGCTCGCCATCGATAAACTCCATGACCACGTACATTCGGCCGCCGGGCGTTCGACCGGCATCATAGATCGCGGCGACATGCGGATGATTCATCCGAGAGAGTGCGCCGATCTCAGCCTCAAAGCGGCCGACCGCGGTGCGACTCTCTAGCCCCGCGTGGAGCACCTTGATGGCGACCTTACGCCTGACAGGGGCCTCCTGCTGGGCGAGGTAGACGACCCCGAGCCCCCCTTCGCCGACCCGCTGCTGCATCCGATAGCGCCCGGCTACGAGGGCGCCCGTCCGGAACTCGCCGTCATCGGCGGATCTCTTCTCGACCGCGCCTTGGTCGACCGCGTCCGACGTCGTCTGGGCACCGATGAGCCGCATCTCGACGGCGGCCCTGAGCGCCGGATCGCCTGCGCATGCCTCGGCGACGATCGTCCACCGACGCTCGACCGGAGCCTGACACACGGCGACGTGTATCGCGTCGGCATCAGCCGCGAGTTGTTCAGGTGTGCGAGTCGGGAACATGCGTCGAAGGTCTCACAGGGCGGGTGTCGGCAGGCAACTGGAGGTGGCACAGCGACAGACGGATTCTAACCGAGACTGCGAAAAAGGTCGCGTTCGCAAGGATCTAATAATCCCCAACCGCCGACCGTTCCAGCGGTCCCCGAGACACTCCAACTATTTTTTTGTCGGCGCCAACTCAACGACACAAGATGCCATCCTGACCTTAGGTCAGTTCATGCACACCCACGTACTCGGAGAATCCAAGCCATGTTGAAAGGTTTCAAAACGTTTCTTTTTCGCGGCAATGTCATCGACCTCGCCGTAGCCCTCGTAATCGGCGTCGCTTTCACCGCCATCGTCAAGTCCCTCGTGGACGACATCTTGAACCCGGCCATCGCGAGCCTCGTCGGGAAACCCGATTTTAGCGAGGTTGTGGCCGGGCCCCTCCTGATCGGTAACTTCATTAACGCGATCATCAACCTCCTCCTCGTCGGATTCGCGCTGTATTTCTTTATAGTCGTTCCCTTCAACAAGGCCAAAGAGCGCGGCGAGAAGTCCAAGCCAAAGCCCGCGCCGGCCGCGCCCCCCGAGCCAAGTGAAGAGGTTAAACTTCTTCGTGAAATTCGGGATGCGCTCGCGAAGAAGTAGCCTCACGTCTTGAGGTACGAGGCCCTAGACGGCCGGGAATGCGCCCCCGACGTGAGGGGTTCGCCGGGGGCGCCTGCAACTTGTAGACGCCCCCGTTCCAATTCAGCGCCCCCGATGCCTCGCCCCTGTCTTTCTCTTGTTCGATGCCGCGACCGTCGCTAAGTTCAGCCGCCTGAAGAACCGCCTCCCGAAAAGCCTCCGCCCCTTCGCGATCGTCCTGGTCGCTATCGGCGTGCAGGTGCCCCTGTTCTGGGCCTTCGCGTCCTCGACCGAGGGCAGCGGCTTCGTGTCGCCTTGCGCAGGCGGGCGGTGCCGGCCGTCAGAACCGAAAATACAGATGGTTCAAGAGACGCCCCCGCCCCCGAAGCCAGACGACACGCGCGTCGTCGAGACCCCGGAACAGCTCGACGAGCCCGACGCAAGACCGGTCAAGACGACAAACGTGTCAGACAAGACCACGCGCACTGAGGACGAGACCAAGGCTCCTCCCGGGCGAAAGGTCGCCGCGACAAACCCGTCGCCGCAAAAGCCGACGCCGCAGAAGCCGACCGCGACCCAGAACCCGGACGCGACCGACGTCCCGAAGACCGACACCGAGGTCGCCGACGCGCGCCAGCCAGACCGCAAGGAGGCTCCGGGCCCCGGCAACCCGCCTTCGGTCATGGACAAGGGGCCGAAGACCCAGATCTTGCAGCCCCCCGGCAGCCGCGCCTCAGCTTTAGCCAACCTTAGCTCCCTAGCCGGTGATCCGGGGACCATGGACCATCTCCCGAACGTAAACGAGGGCGCGCAGACCGTCTTGAACTCCGATCGACATCGCTTCGCGGATTTCTTCCTCAAAGTGAAGTCCCAGGTCGAGAGGCACTGGGCACCATCACCTATCTACACGCAACGCGACCCGACCGGCGAGCTCTACGGCGTCAAGGACAGATACACCGTCCTGATGGTCCGCCTCGACCCGATGGGGACCCTCCTCGGCACCAATACGACCCGCGCGTCGGGCCTCGATTTCCTCGATGACGAGGCCAAGCGCGCCATCCGCGAGGCCGCCCCCTTCCTGAACCCTCCGCGCGGGCTCATCGGCGACAACGGCGAGATCCGTTTCGAGTTCGGTTTCTACTTTGAGATCACCGCCGGCCGCCTCCGCACAAACTACAAGCGCCTGTAGCTCGCTGTTTCTACGCGTTTTTTCGCGATGACCTCGATGTGAATCCTTGTGTTCAGCGCCGATTTCGGTATCAAGCCCGTCGGGCGATGATGCCCAAGAGGAGGCCTCGATGACGAAGGTGATGATTATTGGTGCTGGTGGCGTGGGCGGCGTGGTCGCACACAAGTGCGCGCAGGTCCCTGAGGTTTTCTCGGAGATCATCCTCGCGAGTCGGACCGAGTCCAAGTGCAAGATCATCGCTGAACAGGTCTTGGAACGCACCGGTCGCACGATCCGCACGGCCCAGGTCGACGCCGACAACGTGCCCGAGCTGGTCGCCCTCTTGAAAGCCGAAAAGCCCTTCATGATCATCAACGTGGCCCTGCCCTACCAGGACCTCACGATCATGGACGCGTGCCTCGAGACCGGCACCCACTACCTCGACACCGCCAACTACGAGCCGCAGGACACGGCACGCTTTGAGTACAAATGGCAGTGGGCCTACCAGGAGCGCTTCGAGAAGGCCGGCCTCATGGCTCTGCTCGGCTCTGGCTTTGATCCCGGCGCGACCAACGTCTTTACGTCCTGGATCGCCAAGCACCACTTCGACACCGTCCACGAGCTGGACATCATCGACGTCAACGGTGGCAACCACGGGCACGCCTTCGCGACGAATTTCAACCCCGAGATCAACATCCGCGAGATCACGGCCCCCTGCCGTCATTTCGAGGGCGGCGAGTTCGTCGAGACCCCCGCGATGAGCACGAAGGCGACCTACACCTGCCCGGAAGATGTTGGAACCTTTAGCATCTACCGTCTCTACCACGAAGAGCTCGAGTCTCTCGTCAAGAACTTCCCGACGCTCAAGCGCGCCCAGTTCTGGATGAGCTTCTCTGAGAACTACCTCAAACACCTTGAGGTCCTTCAGAACGTCGGCATGACGCGCATCGACCCCATCATCTACAACGGCCAAGAGATCATCCCGATCCAGTTCCTCAAGGCCCTCTTGCCTGACCCGGCTAGCCTCGGACCGCGCACGAAGGGCCGGACCTGCATCGGCTGCGTCGTCAAGGGCGTCAAAGACGGCCAAGACAAGACCGTCTACGTCTACAACATCTGCGACCACGAGGCCTGCTTCGCCGAGGTCGGCTCACAGGCGATCTCGTACACGACCGGCGTCCCCGCGATGATCGGCGCCAAGCTGATGATCGAGGGTGCGTGGAAGAGGGCCGGCGTCGTCCACATGGAGCAGATGGATCCCGACCCCTTCATGGCCAACATGAACCTGCACGGACTTCCGTGGAAAGTGCTTGAGCTAAAAGACTTTAAGCTCAACTAAGCGCTCTCGGCCGGTGCACGGGACGGTCGCCCTCGGCGAAGTGTTGTGCATCGGTTTTTTTTGCATTCTGCTCCATGCAATGCCACGCGCAACAGCCCGCAGGTCAAAGGAACTCTTCCCATGAACCGTTCACCCTTCGACAACTTTGACCCGACCCGCGTGCCCTCTCCCTGCTTCGTCGTCGACGAGGCCGCGGTCGAGGCGAACCTCACGATCTTGGCGCGGGTCCAAAGCGAGAGCGGCGCCAAGGTGCTCTCAGCCCTCAAGGCCTTCTCGATGTGGCACTTCGGGCCTCTCGTCGGGCGCTACCTCAGCGGGACGTGTTCCAGCGGCCTGCACGAGGCGACCCTCGGGCGCGACCACTACGGCGGCGAGGTCCACGTCTTCTCAGCGGCCTACACCGAGGCCGATCTGCGCGAGATCCTGATGTTCGCCGATCATGTGGTGTTCAACTCAGTCGCGCAGTGGCGACGCTTCCAGCCGCTGATCGCCAGCGCGAAGGCCCAGCGCCCGGGCCTCGAGTTCGGCCTGCGCCTCAACCCCGAGCACTCCGAGGGCACGGTCCCGATCTACGACCCCTGCGCGCCGATGTCGCGCCTCGGGATCCCGCAGAGCCAGCTTGACGAGAGCGCCCTCGACGGCATCGACGGCCTGCACTTTCACACCCTCTGCGAGCAGGACCTCGGGCCTCTCGAACGCACCCTAGCGGCCTTTGAAGCGCGGTTCGGCCACCTCATCCCGCGCATGAAATGGATCAACTTTGGTGGCGGCCACCACATCACGCGGGCCGACTACGACGTCGACGGCCTCATCCAGCTGATCCGCGACTTCCGCGCCCGCCACGACGTCGAGGTCTACCTAGAGCCCGGCGAGGCGGTCGCCATCCATACGGGCGTGCTTGTCGCAGAAGTCCTTGATCTCACTTGGAATGGCGGCGACCTCGCGATCCTCGACACCTCGGCGACCTGCCACATGCCCGACACCCTCGAGATGCCCTACCGCGCGCATGTCCTAGGATCCGGCGAGGCGAACGAGCACCCGCACACCTATCGCCTCGGTGGCATGACCTGCCTCGCGGGGGACGTCATCGGCGACTACAGCTTCCCCGGCCCCCTTGAGATCGGACAGCGCCTCATGTTCGATGACATGTCGCACTACACGATGGTCAAGACCTCGACCTTTAACGGGATTCGTCTGCCGTCGCTGGCAGTCTGGAACTCGAAGACCGATGCACTGAAAGTAATCCGCAGCTTCGGCTACGAGGACTTCAAGACGCGCCTCAGCTAGTCTTCGTGAGGCGTGAAGGCCTGCTCAAAGATCCGGTAGACGGCGGGTTTCATGCCGACGGCCGCATAGGTCGCCTGGGCCGACGCGTTGTCGTGCTCGACGTAAAGACGCACGCCCGCCACGTCGTGCTCGGCCTGATGAGCGCGCGCGACGACCGCCTCGTGCAGCACCCGATAGACGCCACGGCGACGCGCCTCAGGTACGACGTAGACGGACTGGATCCAGTACCACCACGCCGCGCGCCAGTCGGACCACTCAAAGGTGACCATCAGCTGCCCGACGACGAGCCCCGCGAGATCGGTGGCGACAAGGTAGAAGCCGCGTGCCGGCTCGGCGAGGGCGGCCGCCACCCCGCGCCTTACAACGTCATCGTCGAGCCGCATGGCCTCGGTCTCCCACGCGATCGCGCGGTTCCCGGCCACGAGCGCCTCCAAATCCCCCACGTCCGCTGCGCGTGCGCTCCACTTGCTGATCTCGACGTCACGCATGTTCCACCCTTTTCCATCAAAGAGGGTATCATCGAAGCTCGGAGGCAGGGCACGTAAAGGCCCCGGGGCCCACACCAAGCGGGCGTTCGCATGGCACCACCGCGCGTTGCCTGATGTTTCCCCTTCCTGCACTTGACGCCGAGACCCGACCGCGTTCAAATATAACCCCGGCGCGCATCGCGCCCTCACCCTTGGAGGCACACGATATGGCCCACCCTGTTTCGGCTGACCGCGCCCGCGGATCGCTCATCGCGATGGCCATCGGGGAATCGCTTGGTTTTCTCATCGAAGGCCAGACGCCCGAATATTGTGCGGACTTCTCGGTGCACGCGCTCGCCGCGGACGAAGCTCCTTGGCTCGAACGCGGAGAGTACGGCTTCGGACAATACGCGACCGATACCCAACTCGCGCGCGAGCTATCCCGTTCGCTCATCGCGTGCCGGGGCTTCTCCCCTGTGGACTACGCCGAGCGGATCAGCGCGCTCTTCCTCAGCGGCTACTGCCTCGCCCCTGAAAATTCCACGTGGCGCGCCGCCGAGCGCTTGGCCTCAGGCATGACCTGGAACCAGGTCGGCGAGCCCGCGCCCGCCGCTGGTAATGGCGCCGTCGCGCGCGCCGCCGCCATCGGGTTGTCGTTCTGTACACAAGATTTCCGCTCAGGCGCGGCGCAGATGCAGGCCGAGATCACGCACCACGACCCGCGCTCGCAGGCGGCCGCCCAGCTCTTCGCCGAGGCCGTCTTCTTGGCAGCGACCACCGAAGTGATCAACCCCGCTCACTTCTTGAACGCCCTCGCCGACGTGGCCGAGCCGATGGATCCACGCCTCGCGAGCAGCACCCGCACCCTTGAGCGCGCGCTCACCCTCGATATCCCGTCTGCCCGCGTCTTCGTGTCGCGGGCCGGGTTCGATCCGACCAACGGGTTCGGATCGACCCATGAGATCACAAGCTTCTCCACGCCGTCCCTCCTGTGGGCCCTGCAAGCCTTCCTCCGCACCCCGAACAGCCCGGAAGAGGTCCTCGTCGCGGCGCTGTCCGCGGGCGGCGACAGCGGCTCTCTTGGCGGCCTCGCCGGGGCTCTTGTCGGCGCGCGCATGGGCTTTGGCGCGCTCGGCTATCGCCTTCAGAGTTGGTCCGAGCACCTCAATGACCACGGGACTGATGGCCGCGACGTCCTCCTTAGCCTAGCCGACGATCTCGTCGCGCACTGAGGTCCCGCCCGGCGCCGCGCTGGCCCGAGTTGCCAGCGTGGCGCTCTGGCCGGCCCGCGACCCACACGAGGCTCCAACTTGGTCATGACTCCCCTGCCCTTGGTCGGCGGCCCCCGCCTACGTGTCATCGCGATCAATGACGTCTACGCGCTTGACGCCCTGCCACGCCTCGCGTCGCTAGTCCGACACTACCGCACCGAGGACCCGGCTGACCTCACGCTCATCACCCTGGCTGGCGACTTCTTGTCCCCCAGCATGCTGTCGAGCCTCGACGGGGGCCAAGGCATGATCGACTGCCTCAACGCCGTCGGCGTCACCCATGTCTGCTTTGGAAACCACGAGGATGACCTCGATCGAGAGACCTTGGACCTCCGCATATCTGAGTTTCGCGGGACTTGGTTGAGCACCAACATATTTGGTTTCGAGCCGCCGCTGCCGCGCCACGACATCGTCGAGGTCGTAGACGCCTCCGGCCGGAAGGTCCGCCTCGGGCTCGCGGGCGTCTGCACTCTCGAACCGAAGCTCTACCGCACCCCGCCTTTCGATGGTGCTCCAAGCATCCCACCCGAGATGGCCTTGGCGGACGAGACCGCGAGCCTCCTCGGCGAGTACGGTTGCGATATGGTCATCCCTCTGACCCACCTCTCGATCACCTCCGACCGTGCCCTAGTCCGGGCCACCGCGCCGCTCTATCCCGTCATCCTCGGCGGCCACGACCACCAGATCATCACGGAAGAGCACGGCGGCACCTGGCTCCTCAAGGCCGGCGCCGACGCGCTCCACGCCCACGTGGTCGATATCACCTTCTCCGATGCAGACCGGCCGACGGTCTCGGTCAAGCTCGAGGACGTGACCAAGTGGCCCGTAGACCCGGCGCTGGCGGCCCGCGTGAACGCGCATCTCGCCCCCCTCCGCGAGCTAGAGTCCGCGATCGTCTTCATCATCCCCGATGGCCAGGTCCTCTCGTCCGTCGGGACCCGCCGCCAGCAGACGACCCTCGGCACCCTCTTGACCTCGTGCCTCCGCGACGTCTTTCGCGCGGACCTCTGCATCATCAACGGCGGCGGCATCCGCGGCTCCCGCGAACACTCGGGGTTCTTCACTTTCGGCGACCTCAAGGCCGAGGTCCCCTTCGATAACGAGATGACCGTTGCGCGCATCCCCGGACATGTCGTCGCCGAGGCGATCCGCGTCTCGCGCGCCCACGCCCCCGAAGAGAGCGGCGCCTTCCTCCAGATCGACGACGGGGTCCTCTTCGGCGAAGAGGGCCAGGTGGTGACCATCAGCGGCCTGCCCTTCGAGCCCGACCGCGAATACAACGTAGCGCTCATCCGCGAGCTCCTCGGCGGCATGGACGGCATCGCCCCTCTGCTCGCGTTCGCCCGGTCCCACCCCGAGGTCCTGCCCCCCATCGGCAACGGCCGCGAGGTCAAGCAAGCCCTCGTCGAGACCTTCGCCCGCGGCCTCTTCGCCGAACTCGGCGGGATGACCGCGATCGACACCAACGGCGACAATCTCGTCTGCGTTGACGAGCTCGCGCGCAGCATCCAAGCCGCGACGGGTGTCACAGATTCGCTGTCGTCGGCCCGCATCAAGGTCGGCGCCCTCGACACGAACCACGACGGCTTTCTCGACGCCCGGGAAGTCGCCGACCCCGAGTAGACCGCGCCGGCACCGGTTCTCGACTGCACATGCCGTTGCTTTGCTTTGCAAATCAGATCGGAGCAAGATCGGGCTAGATTCCATGCGGGCCTGCCGCATCCCCCATGCTTGCGGTTCTTAGACGTTTCTGACAGGATTCACGCAGGTCGGTCGGTTGCCACGTCGATGGCATCGCGCGGGGTGCGCCATTATATGGCATACCCCGGGATACCAAATACGCGACCGCAGTGGTTACAATTGAACATATCTCACCAATTCCGAACCCAAGACCCTGGAGACACCCTATGCGCCATCGTCACCTTGTCGCCGCCCTCTCGTGCATCGCCTTCTTCCCAACCGCCGCCGGCTGCGACAGCCTCGTGCAGGACGACGGCGCCGCCCAGATCGCGCCTAAAACCGACATCAAACGCCAGGCCATGGCCCGCGTGGTTGAAAACGTCGACTACCTCCTGCCTGTTCGCGACGCCCAGGTAATCATCGAGGGGATCTCAGCAAACGGCACGATCCTTGACGCCGAACCCGTCACCGTCCAGACCGACGCAGAGGGCTACTTTACCGTGCCGCCGATGCCCGACGACGTCGCGAAGGTCACCGCCAACGTCTTCGTCGCGGGCGAGCTCGTCGGCATCCAAGAGCTCGAGCTCGAGCGCGGCGAGCCTATCGCCAAGGCCATCATCATCGTCGCCTTGACGACGTGGGTCATCTGCGTCGCGACGATGTGGGCCTCGGCGAAGAAGGCCGCAGGAAGCAACGACAAGCTCGGCCACTGCATCGCGACCTGCCGCACCGCCCGCTGGTGCGGTGGCGCCATTGTGGCCGGCGTCATGAAAGAGGTCTTCGACGAGCTCTGCTCGAAGTTCCCAGCGGACCACTGGATCCGCAAGCTGGTCGCGGGCGCCTCGGGCTGCTCGGGTTGGGATAACGCGGACCTCATCGCCGACGCCCGCGGCGTTCAGTGCTCTCCGAAGCTCTGGAAGAGCTGCGAGAAGTGCTGCAGCGCCTACTATTGACCGCATGAGGCGAGCTGTTCGCCAGAGAGAGGCTCGGGTTTTTACCCGGGCCTTTTTCTTGTCCGCACCTAGCGAGATGAAGGCGTCCGGGCACGCGGCGTGGCTTGCGGGACGAAGATGTGCGGACTGTTTGGGGCGGCCAAGACCGTCGGCGAATCTCCTCTCACTGCGCGGCTGCGTGAACGACTTAGGACCCGCGCGCCGGGCCGACGCGCCGCGCGCACATGCGTCGGACATGCGCGTCACGGGGCCGGCGCCGACGGGCAATCAGCCGCCGGCACCAGCCCGCTGCCCCGAACATATCAATCCGCCAGACAGACCAGCCAGCCGCTGGTGTCGCCAAAGAAGACGGCCCCCTCCTGCAACGCCACCATCGCCTTGACGCCGGTGCCGATGCTTGGGTTCGTCACGCTAGACAATACAAAGCGCCACTGCCGACTCCCATCCGGGTTAACTGCGTCGAAGTTGCCGGTATTGTTGATATCATTGGGATTTCTATCATCACCCACGTAAGCCCGTCCAGTCGCGTCAATAGCCGGTGTGCAGTTGCCGCTCCCATCCTTCCACAAGCTGTAGGTCCACCTCAGGTTGAGGTCGCTGGCGCGGTAGTTCCGGAGGCCGCTATTGCCATTCGCATTTGACAGGACAAACTCGACTCCGCCGCTATCTCGCCAGAGGACCACGGGCGTGTCCATGTCGCCCCCGCCGTTGCCCGTCCCAAGCGAGGTCCCTTTGTTGCCATCGTCCCGGACTTTGTGGAAGAAGTTGCCAAACGTCTGATAGAGCATGCCATCAAATCCGATGGCCGTGGACGCGTCGACGTCGACATCCAGCACGACGTAGGTCCACGCGATCTGACCCTGGCGTGTCAGCGCGAAGAGGGTGTGGTTCGAGCAGCCAAAGTAGAGGCGGTCATTGTCGGGATTCCACGCGACGTGCGACGGCACATACTGCGTGTTCGGGACGGCGACTGACCAGAGGATGCGGCCACCCGCGTCAAGGCCGTAAGCCGCGGCATACCCAACGGTATAGATGTTGCCTTCATTATCGACCACGGGCGAGCCGTTGATGCGCTCGCTGGCGTCACCAGGGAACTTCCGATGCCAGAGGATGTTGCCGTCCTTATCCAAGAGCACGAGGCCGTTGCCGCTCGGCACAACGATAGTGCCGCCCTGACGAAGGGTCGGCGACGCGCCAGCCGACATAGCCGCCGGCAAGGTCGTCTGCCAGATGATATCGCCGTTGTTGGCGTTTAGCTTGAAGACTTTCCCATCGGCGGCGATGATGAGATCACCGGCGGCGTCAAAGAGCGCGCTGGTCGCGAGCGACGCCGTGCCAAGGCGGCGACGCCACTTCATCGCGGGCGGCTTCGCCTTGCTGCCGCTAGGTGGGTTCGTAGTCGAGCCCACGGGACCCCGATAGCGCTGCCCGAAGCCCGTGCGGCGCACGTCATATTTGCCGGTCGGCCACCCGGCGTTGAGCATCCCGCAGCCCTCATCAAAACGAGCGTCACAGTTGTCATCGCGCCCATTGCAGGTCTCGACCGCGTCCGGGTTCACGGCGCTGAGCACGTCGTCGCAGTCACCGGCGACCGCCGTCTTCCAGGCACCGACCACACCGCAGAGGCACCGGCGCGTCGTGGAGACGCCAAAGCCGTCATTGTCACCATCTTGGTAATAGTCCACGCAACCGAGGGCGTTGTCCTCGTCCGTAAAACCGTCGCAGTCTTCGTCCACAGGCGTCTCGCCGCAGGCCTCGACGAGGCCGGGGCTACGCGTCACATCGCCATCGGCGCAGTCACCCCGCTGGGTCGCACGGAACTCTCCCGCGGGGCCGCAGAGACAGCGGGCCTGACCAACGCCATAGCCGTCGCCGTCGGAGTCGAGATAGTATGACCTGCAACCGAGCGCGCCCTCCTCGTCGATAGTGCCATCACAGTCATCGTCGACGCCGTTGCAGTACTCGTCGAGACCCGGGGCGATGCTCGCCGAGCCGTCATTACAGTCGCCGCCGACCTGGCTGCGGTAGTTGCCGTCCGCGCGACACAGGCAGCGCCCGCTGTCGGTCACGCCGTATGTGTCGCCGTCGGCGTCACGGAGCCAGCTAGAGCAGCCGCTAGCGCCCTCTTCATCGATGAGTCGGTCGCAGTCGTTGTCGACCATATCGCAGCGCTCAAGCGCGCCAGAGTAGACATAGTCGCGGGTGTCATCGCAGTCGCCGCCGCGCGTGGCGGTGAAGACCCCCGTCGCCGTGCACAGACATTGGAAGTCGCCGTCTTTGCCGTAGGTATCGAAGTCGCCGTCGCGAAGGTAGATGTCACAACCAGCCGCGCCCGCCTCGTCCACGAGTGTGTCGCAGTTGTCGTCGATGTTGTTGCAGGTCTCGGCCACCCCAGGGTTCACCGCGGTCGAGCCATCGTCACAGTCGAGCGCATTTGTCGCCCGGTATTGGCCGGACGGCGAGCACAAGCACAGCGAATCGTCGGCGGCGCCGAAGGTGTCCCCATCGGCATCACGCGAAAAGACGAAGCAACCGTCGATCCCTGGGTCGTCCACGATACCGCTGCAGTCATCGTCGCGGCCGTTGCAGACCTCGGCCTTCCCCGGGTTCACGTTGCCGTCGGCGTCATTGCAGTCCCCGCCCATCAAGGCGGAATAGGGTGCCGTCGCCCCGCACAGACAGAGCGCGTCAGACGTGACGCCGTAGTTATCACCATCGGAGTCGCGCATATAGTCACTACAGCCGGTGGCCCCCACCTCGTCGACGGCCCCGTCGCAGTTGTCGTCGTCGCCATTACAGACCTCGATCGCGCCCGGGTAGATCGCGTTGTTCCCGTCGTGGCAATCGCCGGTCGCTGTCGCCTTAAAGCCATCGGCCGGGGCGCACAGGCAGCGAGAGCGGGAGCGGATGCCGAAGGTGTCACTGTCTCCGTCATAATAGAGCACGCTACAGCCGGCGGCGCCCTGCTCATCGACAACGTTGTCACAGTCGTCGTCGATCAGATTACAGGACTCGGCCGCGAACGGATAGCGCGCGACATTGGTATCATCGCAGTCGCCGAAGCGGACGGCGCGGTAGAGGCCCTCCGGGGCGCACAGGCAGCGCGAGTCGTTCTCGAGCCCCCAGCCGTCGCCATCGAAGTCGTAGTAAAAGGGCGAGCAGGTCCCCTGGACCCCCTCGTCGGTCTCGCCGTTGCAGTTATCATCGACCCGGTTGCAAACCTCAGTGGCGCTGGGGTTCACGAAGGGATCTGCGTCATTGCAGTCCGTCGCCTCGCGCGCCAGATAGGGCACTTCAGGCGCACAGAGACAGCGCGAGTCCTCCTCGACGCCGAATGTGTCAAAATCCACATCGCGATAGTAGACCACGCACCCATCGGCGTCGGCCTCGTCGGTGAGACCGTCGCAGTCGTCATCCTGACCGTTGCAGCTCTCCAGCCCCCCGGGCCCAATTGCGCTGTTGCCATCGTCGCAGTCTCCGCCTGTGGTGCTGTCCCACACGCCCTCTGGGGCGCACAGGCACCGCACGTCGCTTGACAGCCCGACTAGGTCGTCGTCGGCGTCGCGGTAGTAGTCCGTGCAAAACTCGGCGTTCTGCTCGTCCGTGCGGCCGTTGCAGTCATTGTCGATGTTGTCACACACCTCGCGGAGGCCCGGGTAGCTGAGGCCCTCACGGTCGTTACAGTCGCCGCCGCGGGTGACCGGATATGCCACCGTCGGCGCGCAGAGACACGCGAAGACGCTCGGATCCCCGTAGGTATCCGCGTCCCCATCGGCAAAGTGGAGGCTACAGCCAACCGCCCCTGACTCGTCGGTCGCGCCGTCGCAGTCTTCGTCCGCGCCGCCGCACACCTCACGCCCGTTCGGGTTAATGGTCGGCTCGCCATCATTACAGTCGCGAGGTGAACGCGACGTGTGTTTCGACACCGGGTCCGGCGCGCAGAGGCAACGGAAGTCGGCCGGAGTGCCAAAAGTATCGCCGTCACCGTCGAGAAAATAGGGCACGCAGCCGAGGCTCCCCTCCCCGTCCGTCTCATCGTCGCAGTCATTGTCGAGCTCGTCGCAGAGCTCGGCGGCGCCCGGGTTCACCGTGCCGAGCTCGTCGTTGCAGTCATCGCCTAAGGTCGCGGTGAAGTCTCCCTCGGGGTGGCAGAGGCAGCGCGCTTGCCCCGCGCCGTAGCCGTCGCCGTCGCGGTCTTCGAAGTAAGAGACGCAGTTGACGGCGCCTTCATCGTCGGTGTTGCCATCGCAGTCGTTATCGACCGCGTCGCCGCACCGCTCAGGGTGGGGCGCGACGCCCATGCAGCGGGTCCCAGCCGCGCCGTCACACACGAGCTCGCCCACGCAGGAGCCACCATCGCCGACCAGAGCGCACGCGGCGGCTAGGAAGGCCTCGTCCGTGAGGCCGTCACAGTCGTCGTCGGCCCCGTTACAGCTATCCTCAGCCGCGGCCATAGCGTCGCAGGCCGTGAGCCCAGCCGAGGTGCAGGTCCGAACGCCTGAGCAGCCGCCGATCTCATTATCCCGGATACAGGTCGTAGTCGCGGACGCGCCGATTGCGGCGCTTGAGCAGGTGCACTCCGCCCCGCCGACGGGGACGCACTGCGGAGTCACCTCGCCGTCGACATCAGCCAAAGCCTCGCAGATGTAGCCGCCGGGGCAGGAGGCGGTCGCGCAGGAGCCGCCACAGAAGGCGCCCTCAAGCTTATCGGGGCGGGGCACGCAGCGCGAGCCTTCAGATGTGCCGCCGTCGTCGCAGACCTCATTGGTGTCGCAAGGACGGCAGGCGCTTGGAAAGCTTGGGACACATACAAAGACGACGTCGGGGAAGACCGTGATGTCTTGGCGGCAGGACCACCCGTCGACGCAAGCGCCATCGCAGACATCCGAGCAGACGCGCTGGCCGTAAGCCTCGAGGCAATAGCCAGAATTGCATTCGCCGTTCGCGACGCAAGGCCACCCGAAGGCCCCCGGCTCGATCGCGACGTCCCCGTCGGCCGCGTCCCCAGCGGTATCCGGATCGACGCCGCCATCACGGCCGTCAGCACCACCCTGCCCGTCGCCGGGGTCGATGGCGTCGTCAGCGGCCCCGTCTAATTCCGTGAAGCCGTCGCCGTCGCCCTCGACGTCCAAGCCCTCGACGGTCTTGGTGTTGCAGGCGCCAATGCACGCGAGCGCCGCGACGACGGCCCCAAATCGCATGATGTTCTTGCTCTTCGATGAATCAGACATCGCTCACCGCCCGTAACAATAGATGGTTCCAGAAGAGTCGCCGAAGACGACCAGCGACTTCGTGCCCGAGGTCGCGAGGATGGGCGCGCCGTTGATCGACACACCGTCCACGTCCGCGGTCCAATAGGCCTGGCCGCGGTTGCCATCGCCCCGACGGCGGCGGGCCGAGAAGGACGCCTTGCCGGTCGGGGTCGTGGCGTTCGAGCCGACAAAGATGTCGCCGTCTCGGTCAAACGCGACGCCGCCGTGCGCGGTGTCCGCCTTGTTGACGGCCATCGTGAAGTGCGTCGAGAGATTGGAGTTCAACATACGCGGACCGGTGGCGCCGGCCACCGTCACGAGGGGATACTCCGCGGGGTTACAGCACTCGTAGCCCGTGGAGAAGACCGCCACCGAAGAGCCGATCGGGGCAGCGACGGAGCCATTTGTGAAGGTCACCGAGCTCTGGAGGATGGCCTCGGTCAGCCCGTCGCTGAGGAGGTAGAGCACGTTGCCCATCGGCGCGAGGACGCGACCGACCTCGTTGATGGTCACGGACACTCGGGGGACCAGCGTGGGGTCGCAGACGTTGCCCCGCTGGGGGCACCAGGTCCAGTTGATGGTGCCGGCCCGGGTCATGCCGTAGACGTGCGTGGCGCCTGAGAAGTAGAGGCGCCCGTCGGGCCCGATGGCGGGGTCGGAGGCCTTCGTCGGGTCACCCTCGATGGCGGTCTCCCAGAGGATCTCGCCGGCCGGCCCGAGAGCACGGGCGTGGGTATTTGAGATGACGTAGATGGTCCCGTTCTGGTCGACGATTGGGGAGCCCGTCACGCGGTCGGCCGCCGCGCCGCCGAAGTTGACGTGCCAGATGAGCACGCCGTCCTTGGAGACGAGGGCGACGCCGTTGCCAGTCGGCGCGACGATGGTCCCGCCGACGCGCGCTGTCGGGGACGCGCGTGAGAAGGCCGCGGCGGGCAGGGTCAGATCCCAGAGCACCACACCGTCGGCGACCCGCAGCTTCACGAGGTGGTCGCCGAGGAGCACGACCACGTCGCCATCCTCGCCGACGATGGGGGACGACTCGAAGGGCACGCCGGCGGTGATCTGCCGCTTCCAGACGAGGGGGGTGTCCGTCGCGACAGGCCCCTGGAAAGTGAACGGGTGGCCGGTGCGGCGCGCGTCAAACATGAAGGTGGGCCAGTTCGTGGTCGGCAGGCCGCACTCGCTCTCGTCGATGATGGCGTCGCAGTCGTTATCCACCGAGTCACACTTTTCAGACGCCGCGAGGTTGATGTCCGCGCGGGCATCGTCACAATCCCCGCCGCGCACGGCCTTCCGGTTCCCAACCGGCGCGCACAGGCAGGTCTGAGAATTGTCGAGACCATAGGTGTCACCGTCGACATCAAGCCAGTATTGAGCGCATCCCGTCGCGCCAGCCTCGTCAATGACCGTGTCGCAATTGTCGTCGATCCCGTTGCAGCGCTCGGTGTTGCCCGGCCGCCGCGCGCCGTCCGAGTCGTCGCAGTCCCCACCGACCCGCGCCGTCCAAGCCCCCTGCGCCGCACAGAGGCAACGAGAGTTCCCCGTCACGCCAGCGCCATCGCCATCCGCGTCAAGGTAGTATGTCGTGCAACCAATAGCACCCGCCTCGTCGACGAAGCCGTCACAGTTGTCGTCGGCGCCGTTGCAGCGCTCGGCCTTACCCGGAGCGTAGATGTCCTTCGTGTCGTCGCAGTCGCCAGCGACCGCGGCATCCCAAGGGCTTGCCGGCGAGCACAGGCACCGCTGCGCTTCGGACACACCGAACCCGTCGCGGTCATTGTCGCGATAGCGCACGAGGCAGCCGCCGGCTCCATCGGGGTCGGTCACGTTGTCGCAGTTGTCGTCGAACCCGTTGCAGATCTCGATCTGGCCTTGGTTGACGTCCTCGTTGTCGTCATTGCAGTCGCCGCCAACGAGGCCCGTCCACGGGTTCGCAGCGGCGCAGAGACAGCTCGCATTGCCGGTCACGCCGAAGCCGTCCTGGTCGGCGTCGAGAAGGTATGAAGTGCAACCAATGGACCCGACCTCGTCGACGAAGGTGTCGCAATCATCGTCGCGGCCGTTACACTTCTCGGACGCGTCTGGGTTGACCGAAGCGAGGAGGTCATCACAATCGCCCGGGCGGGTGGCCGTAAAGACGCCGACCGGGGCGCATAGGCACTGCTCGGCGAGGCCGTCGCCATAGGTGTCGCCGTCGACGTCGCGCACGTAGACCACGCAGGCGTCGAGGTTCGGGTCGTCTGCCACGCCATTGCAGTCATCGTCCACACCGTTACAGACCTCGGTCGCGCCGGGGTTAATGGCGCCGCGAAGGTCATCGCAGTCGCCACCGACCGTCGCGCGGTAGGTCGCGCTGGGTGCGCACAGACACTGGGCGTCGAGGGCCAGTCCGTAGTGGTCTCCGTCCGTGTCCCGCAGATAGACGTTGCAACCGCTCGCCCCGCGCTCGTCCACGCGACCATCGCAGTTGTCGTCGGCGCCGTTGCACAACTCCGTCGCGCCCGGCTTCACGTCGAAGCTAGCGTCGTTGCAGTCCCCATCCGTGGTCGCGGTCCAGAGGCCCTCGGGTGCGCACAGGCAGCGTGTGGCGTTGAGGTCGCCGAAGGTGTCTTGGTCAGAATCGAGAAAGTAGGTGTCGCAACCAAGCGCGTCGGCCTCGTCGACGGTGCCGTTGCAGTTCTCGTCTCCGCCGCCGCAGAACTCGTCGGCGAACGGGTAGACATCACCACGGTCGTCATCGCAATCGCCGCCGCGCGAGGTCGTGAACTCGCCCTCCGGCGAGCACAAGCAGCGGCTCTCGGATGAATCACCCCAGCCGTCGTGGTCGCGGTCGCGGTAGAAGTCGGTACACTGCCCCTGCACATCCTCATCGGTGCTGCCATTGCAGTTGTCGTCAAGCCCGTTGCAGACTTCAGTTGCAGCAGGAAAGATATTGGGGTTCGTGTCATCGCAGTCATCGGTCGTCGCGACGAGGTACGGGAAGCGCGGTGCGCACAGGCAGGCCGAGCTGTCGCCGCGCCCACGACCGTCGAGGTCGCGGTCTTGGTAGTAGACCGTGCAGCCCTCGGCGTCGCGCTCGTCGACGGTGCCATCACAGTCGTTGTCAAAACCGTCGCAGGTCTCGACGCCGCTCGGCGAGGCGTCACCGCGGGCGTCGTTGCAGTCGCCGCCGGCGATCGCGTCGAAGGGTTCCTCGGCAGCGCACAGGCACTGACTATCGCCCTCGAGCCCAAAGCCGTCGCGGTCGCCGTCGCGCAAGTAGTCGGCGCAGCCAAAGGCGCCCGGCTCGTCGACGAGGCCGTTACAGTTGTCGTCAAAACCAGAGCATAGCTCAGGAGAGGCGGGGTTTACGTCGGGGTCGAGCTCGTCGCAGTCGCCGCCAAGGGTCGCGGCGTAGATCTCGCCGGGGCCGCACAGACAGCGGTAGTCGGCCGAGTCGCCATAGTCGTCGCTGTCGGCGTCCGCGAAGAAGAGGGAACAGCCCCCGCTGCCTTCTTCATCCACGAGCCCATTGCAGTCATCGTCGTGGCCATTGCAGACCTCAAGCGCCGCCGGGTTGACCGTCAAGTCGGCGTCGTCGCAGTCGGTGTCCGAGCGCGTGTCAAACTCGCCACCCGGCGCGCACAGGCACGCGGTTACGTCCGGGTCACCGTAGCCGTCGCGGTCTCCGTCGCGGTGATAGATCGAGCAACCCACCGCCCCGTCCTCATCGATGACGCTATTGCAGTCGTCGTCGCGGCGGTTACAGCGCTCGGGGGCGTCGGGATAGACGCTACGAAGGGCATCATCGCAATCGAGGGCGACGAGGGCGCGGTACTGACCCTGCGGAGCGCAAAGACACTTGGGATCACCGACACCAAAGGTGTCGCCGTCGACGTCAATATAGTAGTTGGTGCAACCTTGTGCGCCCTCCTCGTCGATGGCGCCGTCGCAGTTGTCGTCACCACCGTTGCAAGACTCGCGCACAGGCTCGTCGCCGACGCAGCCTTCCACGCCATCGTCACAGCTGGTGACGCCAGGGCAGGCTCCGAATTCGTTGGCGACTTCACACACGACGGACGCGAAGGCCTCGTCTTTGGTGCCATCGCAGTTGTCGTCGACGCCGTTGCAAAAGTCCGGCGCGGGTGTGGGCGCGTCGCAATCCGAAAGGCCGCCCTCTTCACATTGACGCCGCCCAGCACAACGCCCGGCGTTCGAACCCGCGTAGCAGGTCGTGCTGAAGCCCGCGGCGATATCCGATGAGCTGCAAGCGCATTGCCCGTCGCGCGGACGGCACTGGCGGCTAACCGCACCTGTGATGTCCGTGGCGTTCGCGCAAAAAGCGGTCTCGGGGCAGTCGCTGTCGGTCTCACAGACACCGCCGCAGAAGGCCCCGGCGTCACCCGTCGAGATGCAGGCGTGCGGGGAGGCGTCATGGGGCACGGAGCAGTCGGCGTTGGAATCGCAGGGACGGCAAAGAGTCGGCGAATGCGGCATGCACACGAAGGCGACGTCTGGCAAGATCGCGACGTTCTGGCGGCAAGTCCAGTCTTCCGGGCAGGTCGTGGTGCATGCGCGCGAGCAGACGCCGCCTTGATTCGTGTCAAGGCACCAGCCGTCGAAGCAATCCTCGGCTTCCTCGCAAGCGGCCCCGAAGGTCCCAGGGGGGCGCGGCCCGACGTCACCCGCCGTGTCGGGGTCGTCGATATCCGGGCCGACATCCACGACCTGGACGTCTTCGGCGGCGACCTCGCCGATAACGTCAAGATCGACGCCCACGACACCGTCAGCGACCCCGAGGGTCGGCTCAAGCTCGTCGCGGCAAGCGCCGGCTATCACGGTGAGGGCGAGGACGAAGAGAAGTTGCCGCGGCCTGCCCCCCACTACTAAAGAAGAGGCTTGGCCCATGGATTCAGACATTTCTTGGTGCTCCAAGGTTTGACGGCCGCGAGACGGAACGAACCGACGGCTATCGCTTCAATACAATAAGCGGCTAGGTCGATCCAATAATCAACATCGTTTTCGTCCCGGTGGGCACTTCGGATGCGCGTAAAACGTGCCCCATCCGAAAGGCCGGCGGACCGCGCCCCAGAGGTGCCACTGTGTACGTGGGCGCGACCGCGGGCATCCATGGCGTCCGAGACCATCTAGCACCAGCTCTGATTGGTGCCCGGTTGGCGCATGAGCTCGCGCACGTTCGCTTCAATGACGCGATAGCCCACGTTTCCGTTGAGACGCTGGCGCCCCTCGTTGAAGACGAAGGTCGGGCTGACCTCGATGCCGTATTGTTTCACGAGGTCGAGGCCGCGCGAGAGCTCGGCGTGGGCGCGCCCGGACGCCAGCTGCTGCTCGAGAGCTGGGACTGGCAGCCCCAACCGCTCGGCGAGGGCGAGCTGCTCATGCCGGGCGGAGATGTCGATGGCGTCGCGGAAGAAGGCCTCGCGGAGCGACCAAGCCGCCGCGCGAAAGAGACCACCGTCGACGAGCTTGACGGCAGCCAAGAAGATGTGCGCACCGAGGGAAGAGGTCGGCGTGACCTTCGCCCATGCGTCCGGGTGGATTGTCACGTGGTCAAAGCCCGCGACGACGCCCTGAACGTGCACCGCGTAGCCGGCTGGCCCGCCACGGTGGTCCCAGCCGCGCGTGAGTTTACCGTGCGCGTCGCCGAAGACGGTCATAAAATGGGCGTCCGTCGCGACCGCGCTGCCAAATGCGCTCTCGAGCTCAACGAGCCGCGCGTGTCCAACGTAGGCCCACACGCAGAGCACGTCGGAGAAGTGTTGAACGAGTACGGGTCTCTCGGCGGTGTCCGTCGCATCAATCATTGCGTTCTCCAAGAGTTATGGGACGAAGCGGGGTCGCCAGATAGGCGCCGCCCTTATGCCTTTGGCTGAGGCCGGCGCGACGCCGCCCCACCCAGGGGGGGCCCTCACGGTGACATCGGGCGCTCGACGATGACACCGAACGATGGCCAGGCGGGGCGGACCAGCTCGTCGCCGCCAGCGGTCCAGGGCTCGACCTCCATGAAGAAGCCGAGGCGGTTGTGAGCCGCGAGGGCGCCTGACCAGATGTGGCTGCCCGCGGTCGTCCGAGGGCTAAGGTCGACGCGACCGTCGCGGCTGACCACGCGGAAGGGGCCATCGAGCAGATTGAAGCTCTCGGGCCCGATCGGGGTGGCGACCGCGCCAAAGCGTCCTGAGATCCCAAGGCCGTTTAAGATTTGGTTCGACCCGACGCGCGACAAGGCCCTCTGGCCCGTGGCCCCCGCAATCGTCGCATCCGGACCATGCCGCAGCTCATGATATGCGGTGAACCAGCTCGAATTTTCACTAGACTCTGTCCTGCCCTCGCGCACGGCGACGAAGAGACCGACCTCCTCACCCTCGCCGCTATCGGCCCAAGACCCCAAGAAGACGTCGCCCCCGCCGGACGCACCCCCTTCAAAGTTCATCGCGAAGGGCATCTGCCCTGAGGGTATCGCGTTCCATTGAGCAGAAAGTAAATGACCTGTCTCGCCCACACCCCCGGCCTCGATGCACTGCCCAGCGCGCAACTCGAGGTTGGCCATACCGGGCGCCCCCTGCAGGCGCGCGACGGTCGTGAGACAGCCCGCGTCGAAGGTGGCCGTGCCGACCCACGCGCCGACGGGCCTAGCGCGATCGGAATGAATGGCAAAGACCCGATAGGTCCCGGTCATTTCGGCAGGCAGACCTGTCGCGCGGATCCCCAGCACCACCTCGTTGCGCTCGAAACCATAGGCGCCGAACACCTCGCCGGCGATGGCGACCTGACCGTCCCACGCGCCAAGGCCAGGTAGATTCACGTGAAAACCGCGGTCGGGCGCCATGCACCACGTGCCGCTTGTGGGCAAGAGGACATCTACAATGGCGCCATTGGCCCGAGAGGGGAAAAAGGACGCCAAAGCCTCCGGCCCGGAGAGCGCGAAGTTGAGGCTTCCTAGCTCGCTGGTGGGCGCAGCGCCGGTGAGGCCGTGACGGAGGACGAGCCACTCGCCGCTGAGGCCCGCGAAATCGGGCGCGGGATTGCCGCCCGGCCATGCTGCCGTGCACGAGCCAGCGTCATCGCAACGATCGGCCGGGTACATCAGCGGTCCGGAACACTCGCCCCAGCCTGGCCCGGAGACCTCGCAGAAGCCGCCGGGCGTCGGCACCGTCTCGCAGCCGACGTCCGATCGGCAGCTGGGCCTAAGGCATCCATTCTGCGAGCCGCATAGGCGAGGGATGGAGAGGCAACGCCCGCTGGCGCAGGTCCCGATGGTGCAGATGTCATACCGGTCACACACACCTCCGTCGAGACCACGGGGCACGCAGAGCTCGTCAACACACTCCCACCGCTGACACTCATCGAGAGGACCTACGCAGTCCCGCGCGACCGTGCAGGAGGTCGACACGACCTCAACGTCGGCCGCGGCGGTGTCGGTCGTGGCGGTGTCGGCCGGTACAAAACCATCAAACGAGACGTAGGGCTGGGAACGCTCGATGCACGCGCAGAGCAGAATAGATACGACCCCGAGAGCAAGTTGACGGACCATAGTGCGACGCTAGCAGGGGCCACGCGGCGGGTCCATTTGCAAATTTCAAGACGATCGCGACCGACCTAGACCGGGCCGGCATGTCCCAGGGCAATCGAGTTCTACGTCGGTGCGGTCCAAGTGGGGCAAGACCGGTGGCCCGTGGCGAAATCGGTGTGGTGCAAGCCCTTGGTCCGCGCGCATTCTGAGGGTGTCGCAAAACCCCACGACCGGGCTGAGAGGCGCCCTCTTGGTCCGCGCGTTTATAACGCGCTACGGGGCTGGTTAGGTTGAGACTCAAACTAAAAATGCGCCGGCGCGAGGCGACGCGATGCGCGCTAAAAGCGCGCGGACCATAGAGGGGAGGCATTGACTAACGAGCGCGGGAGCGGCCCTTGGTCCGCGCGTTTTTAACGCGCTACGGGCCTACTGGCATCGGGACGGCCCTAGTCATGGTACCCCTCCAAAGCCCGTCAATGCGACAGCCTCATTCTGCGCGCATGACGGGCGCTCGAGGCAGCACCAACCACTATTGGCGAAGGTCCCGGCGTGCATTGCGCGCTAAAAGCGCGCGGACCAAAGGCCATCAAGCGCTCCAGAGCCCCTCGGTCTGTGCGGATGATGGGCGCACGAGGCCGTACCACCTTTATAACTCGATTGCCCTGGGCATGTCCGGACGCGACTAGCGCGACCGCGGCGCGCGGTGTACAGTGGGCGGGACGTACCGTGCTACGCGTCCGGTAACCAGTGGCACAGCCCCGACGCCCACCCAACCGCAGAGGAGTTCTATGCAAGTTATTTTCAGTACCGACCACACTATCGAGGGTAGCGATCGCTTGGCTACCTACGCCACCGAAGTCGTCAACCACATCCTGGGGCGCTTCGACCAACACGTCACCCGAATCGAGGTCCACCTGAGCGACATCGATGGCCCAAGAGACGTCGGGGAAGACAAGCGCTGCGTCATGGAGGCCCGCATCGAGGGGCGCCCGCCGATCGCGATCACTCACCTCGCCGACGATATAGGCCCCGCGCTCGATGGAGCCGCGCGCAAGCTGCGCCGCATGCTCGACACTGTCTTTGCGAAGATGCGAGATCACTGACCATCGGGTCCTAGACCCAATAAAAGTCGGCGCTTACCTCGAGCCCGGCGAACGCGGAGGCCAGGCTTGGTCTCCGCGTTTTTTTTTTGCTCCGTGCTTGCCTTGGCGGTGATGCCTTGATAGCAGGACGAACGCTCGGTCGGTCGCTCCTGACCGGCGAAGTACGAGGAACGGACGCATGTACGCACGACGCTGGCTCTCGCTCGGGACCTTGATGTTAACCTCCTTCGCGGGCTGCGACGCCGAGTCTCCGAGAGACACCGCGGCCGTACCGACCCTCGCCGACATCCAACCGAACATCTTCAAGGCGTCCTGCGCGTTCGGGCCCTGCCACGGCGGACCGAACCCGAAGAACGGGCTCGATCTCTCAAGCGTGGACGGGGCGTGGGCGTCGCTGATCGACGTGCCATCGAGGTCCGGGAACAAGACGCGGGTCATCCCCGGCGACCCGGACGCGAGCCTCTTGGCGCAGGTGCTGGATGGTCCGGTCGACGGGGTGCGCCAGATGCCGCCGGGCTTCGATCTCCCGCAAGAGTCCAAAGACGCTATCCGCGCGTGGATCGCGGCCGGTGCCCCGCGTGGGGATGGGACCGTGACCCCGCCAAGCGACGTGATCGGTGGCGGCGGCGATGTGGTCACGGACCCCGACGCGCCAACACCGCTCGATCTCCCAGCCCCGGCGCCGGGCCTCGGCTTCCAGATGGGGATCGACACCGAAGCGGCGGCTGGGGCCGAGATCTGGAAGTGCGTCGTGGCCGATCTTCCGACCGAGGACTTCTCGGCCGTGAGCCGCGTCGAGTCCCTGCAGAGCCGCGGCGTCCACCACATGGACGTCATGGCGCTGGGCCTCCTGGATCTACCCATCGAACCGGGTCTGTACGACTGTGACGACCTCTACAGCACCTACCCCGAGCTGATGGAGGACGGGATCTTCCTCTTCGCCAGCCAGAACGAGCGAGAATCCCTGCAGTTGCCGACCGGGACCGTAGCGCTGATTCCGGCTGGGCTGCGGGTCATGGTCGAGGTCCACTACGTCAACCCCCTGCCCCACACAGCCCCAGTCTGGTCGCGCATCAACGCGTGGACCATCCCGATGGAAGAGATGACCAACCAGATCTGGGGCAGCGCTGTCCGCACCGTCGAGATCGACATCCCGCCAGCGACGGAGCGCCACTACGAGTGGGTGCGATGCGAGATGAACGAAGACGTCGAGATGGTGATCTTGTCATCACACACGCACCAGCTGGCCGAGTACGTCGACGTCTACCTCTGGGACGGCACCTCGCGGGGCGAGATGGTCTACGAAAACTACGACTGGCACGCGCCAACCCTGAAGCAATTCGACCCGCCCGTGACGATCAAGAAGGGGACCGGGTTCGAGTTTCGCTGCCACTATCGGAACAAAGGGGACAAGAACGTGCGTTGGGGCTTTGGCGCCGACGACGAGATGTGTCAGATAGGTCTCGTCCACACGCCCTTTTTGACCACCGCCTCGTGCGTCGTGACGCAGCAGGGGCGTGGTCCAGAACTTCCAGAATGACCCGCGTCTGACGATGCGGCGACTGACCAAACGACACCAAAACGACCACCAAGGATTCGACCATGAAGACGTCGCTCGCGCTCGCCACACTCGTCACGTTGTTGGCCTCACCGGCCGCCTTCGCAGATATCCCGCCTCGCAACAAGCCGGTCAAACCGATCAAGCTCGACAAGACCGACAAGGTCGCCGCCGATAAACCGATCGAGCCCGAAGAGCGGGGGAACACCCTCATGCGTCGGGTGGGACCGGTGGTGTCACGGGACGCCAATGGCCGCCTCGTCGTCGCTGACCATCCCGGGCTGCGAGACCCCAGCCAGGCCGCAGACAAGGCGCCCGATCACTTCCGGGTGCGACTCGTGACGACTCGCGGGCCGATTACCATCGCGGTCCATCGGACCTGGGCCCCCAACGCCGCGGACCGCTTCTACAACCTTGTCCAGATCGGGTTTTTCAACGACATCGGGATCTTCCGCGTCATCCAAGGTTTCATGGCCCAGTTCGGGATCCACGGCGACCCCGATGTCGCGGCGATCTGGCGACAGGCCTCGATCACGGACGACCCAGTCGTCAAGTCCAACACCCGCGGCATGGTGACCTTCGCCACCGCCGGCCCGGACACGCGCACGACCCAGATGTTCGTCAATTATGGGGACAACTCCCGCCTCGATGGCATGGGTTTTTCGCCATTTGGCGTCGTCGAGAGCGGCATGAACTTCGTCGACGCGTTCTACAACGAGTACGGCGAGGGCGCGCCGACGGGCAAGGGCCCCGATCAAGGCCGTGTGCAGTCCAGCGGCAACACCTACCTGCGCGAAAAGTTCGGCCAACTGGACTTCATCGTCGAGGCCGAGCTGCTGGGCGAGCACAAGGCGATGTCACCGGCGACCAAGCTCGAGTGACCACGCCACGCCCTTAAGTGCGCCTCGCGGCGGCTAGCCGGAAGGGACGCCCCTCCGGAAAACCTTTCAGCTGCGGAATGTCCAGCCCAAGCGAGGGCCCGTCAACTAGTTTGACCTGCAGGCTTCGTTTTCGCGCGGCGTCAGTGACGGCTTCCCGCAGTGGATAGGGTTTGCCGCCGATTGTGTTGCAGCAGGCGACGAGCAGGCCACCTGGGGCGAGGCGCGCGAAGGCGAGCCCAAGCACCGTGGGGTAGTCCCGGCGCAGGACCCACCCCTCGCGGCCCATCGCCGCCGTCGGCGGATCGATGATGATCATGTCGAACTCTTCTCTGCCTGCCTCGAGATAGGCCCGACAGTCGGTCTTGACGGCGAGGTGCCGGTCCGCGAGTCCGTTGAGCTGAGCGGCCTCTTCGGCCTTCTTGAGCGGCGGTCCCGCGAGGTCGACGTCGATCGCGGAGGCCGCGCCCGCTGCGAGAAGGCTCAGCGAGAAGGCGCCGGTATAGGCGAAGAGGTTCAGGACCCGCGCACCCGATGCTTGCTGATTCAACCATACGCGGGTCTGCCGCTGGTCGACGTAGAGCCCTGTCGCGAGGCCGTCAAAAGGCAGCAACGGGTAGGACACGCCGAGCTCTGTTCCGATGACGGTCGCGTCCGAAATCAGCTCGCCGCCGCCGTAGAGCCGGGAGCGGACATCCTCGCGGCGGAGATCGTCGCGGTGGTCCCGCACGACGATACTTGCTTCAGAAAATGATTCCCTGAGGCGCTGGCAGACCGCGTCGACGTAGGGCGCCGCGCAGGTGGCGAGGACGACTACGACGTAGACGTCCCCGTAGCGCTCGACGCGAAGGCCCGGGAGGTGGTCGGCCTCACCATGGACCACTCGGAAGCAGTCGGTGTCGCTGGCAGCGTACAGCTCGCTGCGACGCGCGATCGCCCGGTCTAGGGCCGAGGCCGCGTCGAACTTCATGTCCGGCTTGGTGTGAAAGACGCGTGCGCAGACCTCCGCCCCGGGGTCGGCCAGCGCGGAGGCGATGCGCTCGCCGGACTCGGTCACCAGCGTGACCGCGGCCCCAGCCTTCAGGCCGCCAAGGCCGACAGTGAAGCGGTCGGGCCGGACCCAAGGATGCCCCTCGGCGATGAAGCGCGCCGTCGCCCGTGAGACCTGCAGATCGCCCTTGGCCAACAACGCCGGGCGGGCGCTGGGCGCTGGGGGACGCGGATTGGACCTGGGCGGCGCACCTTGCTTGGGCGGCGCCCCTGGCCTCACCGGCGGACCGGACCTAACGGAGGGCTTCTTGCCGCGTGCAGGCGGGGCCGTTGGCTTCGATGGGTTGCGTGGAGAACGTGCCATATGCTTTCAACTCAAAAAAAAGCCCCGCGACGGACGCGGGGCCTTGGTGTGGGGATGCGCTCAGATTTCGAGGAAGAAGTCTGGCATCAGGGTGGCGCCCGGGACGACCGAGTAATGGTCGAAGTCGTTGACGCCACGCGAACGGAGGAGGTCCTCGTCCACAAAGAAGTTTCCGGTCGTCTCTTTCGAGTCGCTGGTGAAGATCGCGTGGGCCGCGTCAGCCATAATGTCGGGCTTGCGCGACGCGTTCATCATGTGGTCGCCGCCGAGCATGTTTACGGCCGCCGTCGCGATGGTCGTCCGCGGCCAGAGCGCGTTGACGGCGATCCCCTTCGGCGCCAGCTCAGGCGACATGCCGAGGACGCACATCGACATGCCGTACTTGGCCATCGTGTAAGCCACGTGGTTTTTGAACCACTTGGGGTCCATCGACAGGGGCGGCGCGAGGTTGAGGATGTGGGGATTGGCGGCCTTCTCGAGGTACGGGATAGCCGCCTGCGAGCAGACGAAGGTCCCGCGCGTGTTGACGGAGTGCATGAGGTCATAGCGCTTCATCGTCGTCTTCAGCGTCGAGGTGAGCTGGATCGCGCTGGCGTTATTGACGAGGATGTCGATGCCACCGAACGCGTCGGCTGCCTCTCTCATGGCCTCGGCGACGCGGTCTTCATCCCGCACGTCGACGATCAGCGGCAGGGCCTTGCCGCCGGCTGCTTCGATCGCGGCGGCGGCGCTGTAGATGGTTCCCTCAAGGTGCGGATGCGGCTCAGAGGTCTTGGCCGCGATGACGATGTTGGCGCCGTCCCGGGCGGCCCTAAGGCCAATCGCGAGGCCGATTCCGCGGCTGGCGCCGGTGATGAAGAGGGTCTTGCCTTGCAGTGTGCTCATGGGGCCTCCTTGATGGGCGGTGCTGGACGCTCAGCTCCATCCAACGAAGCCGTGGCGCGGCCCTGCTTTACCACGCTCACCTCAAAAGACCAGACCTACCTTATGAGGGCCTCCCCTCGGCCGCCGGCCGGACCCAGACCGGAAAAAGCGAGCCTTCTCGGCCGGGACGTGTCAGAGTCCGCGCCTTATGGAATTTTCACAGCTTGGCTTAATGCCTTCACTTCTACGCGCCGTCAGCGACTCGGGCTACACTACCCCGACGCCGATCCAGCAGCGCGCCATCCCCCATGTACTCGCTGGCCGCGACATCCTTGGTCTTGCTCAGACCGGAACCGGGAAGACCGCCGCCTTCGCGCTACCCATCCTTCAACGGCTCTCTGCCTCACAGGGCGAGAACCCATCGCGCGACAAACGTCCCGTCCGCGTCCTAGTCGTCACCCCGACGCGCGAGCTCGCGTCCCAGATCGCCGAAAGTTTCAACACCTACGGCAAACATCTCAACCTGACCTGTGGTGTGGTCTTCGGTGGGGTGAATATGAATCCGCAGGAGAGTATGCTCCGCCGCGGTATCGACATCTTGGTCGCGACCCCCGGTCGCCTCCTCGATCACCTCAACCGCGACATCTTCCGCCTCGACAAGCTCGAGATCTTCGTTTTGGACGAAGCCGACCAGATGCTCGACATGGGCTTCGAGCCCGACGTCCGCCGCATCATCCGCGCGATCCCCCCACAGCGGCAGACTCTGTTCTTCTCGGCCACGATGCCGCAGCGGATCCGCCGGCTCTCCGACACGATGCTGAAGGACCCGGTCGAGGTCGCGGTCGTCGCCGAGTCAACGGCCGCCGAGCGCGTCGATCAGAGCGTCTACCACGTGTCAGCTGGCGACAAACGCAGCCTGCTCGTGCACCTGTTGGCGGACCGCACCCTTGCGCGGGTCCTCGTCTTCTCGCGCACCAAACACGGCGCCAACCGCCTCGCTGCCCACCTGACCGAGTACGGCTCGGTGGCCGCGCCGATCCACGGCAACAAGAGCCAGGCCGCACGCGAAAAGGCGCTCGCGGCCTTCAAGGCTGGCGACGTTCGGGTCCTTGTGGCCACCGACATCGCGGCCCGCGGGCTCGACATCGACGACGTGACCCACGTCGTCAACTACGATCTCCCTGAGGTTCCCGAGACTTATGTCCACCGCATCGGCCGCACCGCGCGCGCAGGCGCTGATGGTGCGTCGATCGCGTTTTGCGCGCCCGACGAGCGTCAGCTCCTCGCGGACATCGAGAGGGCCATGCGCCAGAAGGTGCCGGTCTCGCCCGTCCCTGAGATGACGCGTCTCACCTTCACCGATCCCCCACGCCCTCCCCTGCCCGAACGCGGTCGCCGCGGCGGAAGTGGTGGCGGTGGCGGTGGCGGTGGCGGTGGCGGACGATCGCGTGGTGGCTCGGCCCCTCGCGCCACGACGGCCTCGTCGGACGCTGCTCCCAGCGACACCCGCCGTCCCCGTGGCGGTCAAGACGCCGGAACTCGGCCCGGTCCTCGGCAGAACGCGTCGCGTCCCGCTGGTGGCGGACGTCCTCAAGGCAGCGCCACACCTGCCAGCAATCGCGCTGCACCTGCACCGGCTGGCCGCACCGGCAACGCGCCTAGTCGGGCACCGCGCGCGCTACCCGGCGAGACCCTGTCCGGTGGCAAACCGCGCCGGTAGATGACGGAATGAATGAAGGCGCGGGGCTTGATTTCCCCGCGCCTTTTTCATCTCTGGAAGCGAGCGACCACCGTCAGCGGCCCTGTCACGACGAAGGCCGCGTTCTCGCGCTGCGCCTCGGGTAGCAGCTCGATTATAGCCTCGCGCGAGAGCACGACCGCGATGCGAAAGCGCGCACCGTCGTGGTCGAAGGCCATCGACTGAGGGATGACCCCGCCGGTGGCCATCCCGGCGCCGCAGCGCGTAAAGTCCCCCCGCATGGCGCCGCCGTCGAAGATGACCGGCCCGCCGATCTCGATACGCGCCGAGGCGCTATCTTCACCGTAGTTCTCGCCGACGGTCACCGCGACCTTCATGTCGACGAACATATGAACACCAAAGATATTATCCACGGTAAAGGCCGCGTTGCCGGAAGTATCGCCCGCGTTCGAGAACGCGACGGTCACCCAATCCACAAAGGTACCGGCCTGAAAGAGCGTCACCTCGGCGAGCTTCCACGCGCCCGTCGGGGTCGAGACCCCCTGCATGTTCCCGATGAGGGTCGGCGCGGGGAAGGTGCGCGGGACCTGCGTGAAGGTCACGGCGCCGCCCTCGGCCGGGACGACGGGACACGTGACGGGGCCTACATCGGGCAGGGACATCACATCGTGGGCGCTGACGTCGGCCACATCAGCCCGCGAGCCCGTCACCTCAGCGGTCGCGGTGTCCGCGACCGGGACGTCGAAGAGGGCCGCCGCGTCGCCGGATGCGTCGGTGGCGACGACGCCGAGCACGTCACCTGGAACGCTGGAATCCCCACCGCAAGCGGCGATGCACGTGACACAGATGATTGCGTAGACCGACTTCAAGCTATCCCCTTCTGTGCGGCCGAGACGGACGGCAGCCGGCGCGCGAGGCAGAGCATGCCGGCTAACAACGCCCGTGTAAACCTGTGATGCGCTACAACATGGAGAGCCCGGCGCTGCCGCGAATCGGTCGACGGGCGGTGACTCACGGTCGCCACCCACATCCGAACTTCGCGCAAGTGACAGAAGCCCCGCTCTCTAGGCCCCCTCGGGAGCCGCCGGCCGGGGCTTGGGCATGAAGACCTGCACGACCGGCGCCACGAGCACGACGCCGAGGCAGCCGATGACGTTGAACCAGAGGTAGCCGAGGTCCGACGCGATATAGACGGTGATGACGCCGACCTGGCTGATGGCGGCGGCCAAGAAGACGCCGTGACCACGCACCCACTTCATCGCGAAGGCCACGACGAAGATGCCAAGGACGGATCCGTAGAAGAGGGACCCGAGGATATTGACCGCCTGAATCAGGTTATCGAGCATCGACGCGAAGGTCGCGAAGCCGATGGCGACGAGGCCCCACACAACGGTAAACCAACGGGACGCGCGGATCTGCTGTGCGTCGCTGAGAGGTTTATCCTTGAGTCGCACATAATAATCCATCGTCGTCGTCGAACCGAGGGCGTTGAGCTCGCCGGCGATACTGGACATGGCCGCGCTCAGGATGACCGCGACCAGCAGCCCCAGCAGACCCGATGGCAAGAACGAGAGCGCGAACCCCAAGAAGATGTAGTCCGAGTCCTTGGACTCGGCCTCGGGCACGGCCTTCTTAATGATGGTCTTGGCCTCCTTGCGGAGCACATCCATCTTCGCGTTCGCGGCCTGGAGGCTCTCGCGGGCGAGGGCTATCGGGGTGGTCTTTGCGTTACCTTCCGGCGCCTCAGCCACGGGCGCGAACTCTTCCGCGGCCAAAACAGCCATCGCCGCGCCGCGCCGCGCCAGGAAGGCGTCATCCCACAGCGCCGTGACGCGACGGAGCTCGGGCGCATGTTCGGTCTTCATCGCGGCGTCAAGGGCGGGCTGGTTCCAGAAGACAGGTGGTTTGTGGAACATATACACGGAGAAGACCAGGATACCGATAAAGAGGATGCCGGCCTGCATCGGTATCTTAAAGAAACCATTGAACAAAAGGCCAAGACGGCTCTCGGTGGCGCTGCGACCGCCGAGATAGCGCCCGACCTGACTCTGGTCCGTGCCGAAATATGCAAGTGAAAGGAAAAACCCGCCGATGAGGCCGGACCAGAGGTTGTAACGACCCTCGAACGAGAAGGAGGTGTCGATGGCGTCCATTCGCCCGAGCACTCCTGCGAGCTCGACGGCGTCGCCGACCCCGACGTCGGTCGGCAAGGCGGCAGCCGCGGCCACTCCGGCGGCCACGAGCCCCAGCAACACGACGACCATCTGCTGCTTCTGCGTCTGCGACACGGCCTTGGAGCCACCCGAGACTGTGTACAGGATGACCGCCACGCCGATACCGATGTTGGTCAGCTCAAGGCGCCAGCCGAGGATCGCGGACAACAAAATTCCCGGCGCATAGATCGTGATACCCGCGGCTAAGCCACGCGAAATCAGGAAGAGCGAAGCCCCGAGGAGACGTGTTTTGAGGTCAAAGCGTTGTTCGAGGTACTCGTATGCCGTATAGACTCTGAGTCGATAGTAAATCGGCACAAAGACGGCCGCGACCACGATGATCGCGAGGGGCATCCCGAAGTAGAACTGCACGAAACGCATACCATCTTCGTAGGCCTGGCCCGGGACCGACAAGAAGGTCACCGCGCTGGCTTGGGTGGCCATCACCGACAGGCCGATGGTCGGCCATCCTAGCGAGTTGCCCCCACGCAAGAAGCCCTCAGCGGTCTTCTCGCCACGGTATTTTACGACGCCCCAGAGGACGATAAATGAGGTCGTCCCGATGAGGACCAACCAATCCAGAGGTGTCAAAACACGGCCTCCAAGGCGAGTTCAGTTTCTGCACGTGCGGGCAGCTGCGCCAGGCGCGTGGTCTAGGTCAGAAGCTCTCGGACAGGATCCAGAGGATCACGACAAAGACCACCTGCGACAGAATCACGAAAGTATAGAGGCGGCGCCAAGACCCGAGGATCGGCGGCGGGCCTAGGGGCTCTTTGACGGGCGGCTCGGCGTCGTAGATAGGCTTCATAGCGAGACCAGGTTGGCGAAGAGGCGGAACGCGCCAGGCACGCCGGCCGGAAGCTGCCGGAAGAAGCCGAGCCCTGTGTAGACGACGTGGCCCTTGCCGTGGGGCGCGACCATCAGGGCGCCCTCCAGGGCCTCCTCGTCGGGGTCAGCGATTCGGAAGACGGGTCGCCACGGGGTCTGCCACTTGGCCGCGAAGTAGAGGCCGCGCTCTTGGACCCAGCCCTCGAAGTCCGAGTCCACCAGTCGATTTGGGGTCTCCAGCACGCTGTGGCGGCGGCCCTTTCCGTCAAGGATGGCCTGCATCGCGGCGCCCGCGTCCGTCACGCGACCTGAGCCGATCTCAAGGGGCGCGGGGCCTAAGCGCACCTCGCCTAGAGGCCGGTGACGGCTGGAGACGTTGTATTGCCAGATGAGGTTGCCGCCTGCCTCAACCCAGCGCAGCAGGCGGTCCACATGGAGCTCTAAGCCGGCGTTAACGTTGAGGGCCCGGATGCCGACGACGATCGCATCAAAACGATTGATCGGGTCCTTCCTGGGGTCAAACGACGCGGCGGGGTCGAAGGCCTCGACCGAGTACCCTACGCGTCGGAGCGACTCAGCGACCTCATCGGCCGCCCCGGCGATGTAGCCGATGCGCTTTGCCGGTCCTGGCTTGAAGTCGAAGGGGGCGACCGTGACCTCGGAGAGCCTCAGCTTCCAAAGAGTCGGGAGGTGGTCATACTGAATGCGCGTCAGGCGGGTCATCGCGAAGCTGCGTGGCCTATCGCCTGAGACCTTGACGACACCCGAGATGACCCCGACCGCAGACGCGCTTGGTTTCACGGTGACCTCCGAGATCTGGACCTCCCCTTCTTTGAGGTCAAATGATAGAGTTCTTGGCGAGATCGTAAAATTGGTTGGTACTGTGAACTCGATGGTGCCCTTGCGGGGGGCGCCGTGGGCCTCGATATGGTAGCGAATCGCGACCGAGGCGCCATTGGGTGACGGCAGGACGGTCCCCTCGCTGACCTCCGGCGTGACGGTGACCGGCGTCACGATGGCCAGCTCGGACCGCCTCTCGCCCGCGACCGGGTCGGTGACGACATAACGCAGCGGCAGACGAAATTGCAGCACGTGCCCGCCGACCACGACCTCAACCGTCGCGGCCGGGATCGCCCGGGGGTCGGCGATGATGGTGCCGAAGTCCTGTGGAGGCGCCAACTCGGCGGTGAACTTAAAGGGCCTCTCAATCGGCACTTCAAGGTTGAGGAGGTCGACAGCCGGGGCGCCCTTGGTGCCACCGGCCATCACAGCAGCAAGAGCGGCATCGACCTCAGGACTAAGGATATTGTTCGCCAGCGCCCCTTTGGTGCCGGCGAACATCGCTGCACCAAGCTTTAGGGCGACGCCCGCCGGCGGGGCGTTCCGCGCGAACGCGGTGATCTTGCCGTCGACGCTCTCGCCGATCCCGACCACGGGCGCGGCGACCGTCGCGTCGAGGATCAGCCCGAGGCTCGCGGCGATGAGGGACCCGGCCTCTTGCAGCTTGAGCGCGCGGTAGTGACCCACAAGGCCCTCTGCGGGGAGAGCCTCAACCGCATCCATGTATGCCAAGAGCCGCGGCACCGAGGCGGCAGGCGCCCGTATATCAAAGCCCGCGCGCAGGGCCTCGAGGGCCTTTATAACGGTCTCAGTCTTCGGGAAGCGCTTCCACGAGAAATCGAAGTCGCCAAGCAAGGACTTCGGCTGCGTCGCGCCAGACGCCACCGCTGTCACCTCAAAGTATTCTTTTTGAGCTCCAAAGGTCGGCGCCGACCCAAACCCTTGGCTCTTATGTTGGCTGCGGGACCGCGCGGCCACTTCAGTGAAGGTCTTTCCCGTCAGGGGATCGGTCGTGCCGACGTCAACGTTGAGGTAGGCCGAGAGGTCGTCGCCCTCTTTGAAGCGCCAGTGGCTCTTGTTTTCAAAGAGGGCCCGGGCGCGGTGTGGCGGCACGGTCTTGAGCTGCTCAGGGTAAGCCTTAGGGTCGCCGGCGAGCTCGAACGCCTCCCGCGCGAGGAGGGCCGACGCCGTGTGGTGGCCGTGGTTTGGGGGCGCGGTCGAGAAGCGGGTGACGATGATGTCGGGCGCATGCAGGCGAATGACCTGCACGAGATCCCCAAGCACCTCGGCCCGCGGCCAGGTCTTGAGCGTCTCTTCGGCCGACTTCGAGTAGCCAAAGTCCGTGGCGCGCGAAAAGTACTGGGACGCCCCGTCGATGGCGCGGGCCCCGAGGAGCTCAAAGGTCCGGACGAGGCCGAGAGACTCGCCACGCTCGGCACCGATGAGGTTCTGGCCACCGTCGCCGCGCGTCAGCGACATGTAGGCCGTCGACAGGTGCCGGTCGCCTTGTAACCACGCCAAGAGACGCGTGTTTTCGTCATCGGGGTGGGCGGCCACGTAGAGCACGGACCCGACTACGCCGAGGCGGTCGATGCCGGCAGCGATCTCGGACGATGACACCGGCGCGCGGCTCGGCTCTGGGATGGGCGGCATAGCATGACCCGATGGAACGCCCGCCAACAGAGCCCCGGTGAGGAGGGTCGTGGCCGCGAGTCGATAATAGGAAGACGTCAACATCGGCCCACAATAGCCCCCAATGGCCGTCCGTAAAGCGAGAACGTGCCAAAGCGCTTTTGGACGCCCGGCTTTCAGCGTGCGAGTGGCTTGGTCATGAACAGGCGCGGGTCGAAGTGGTAGTCATGTCGCCGATAAAGGGACTGAGCGCCGCCGTTCTCGCGCCGCACGAGCAGCTCGACGGCGTGGGCCCCGCCCTCGACGAGGCGCGCCTCGACGGCCGCGAGTAGGACCTTGCCGATGCCCTTGTTCCGACGCCACTGGACGACGAAGAGCTCGTTTAAAAACCCGAGACGACCGCCGAACTCGATGTCGAAGGCGTAGCTGTAGAGCCCGTAGCCGGCGGGCACACCGCCGACTTCAGCGAGCACCACGCCGCCAATCGCGGGGTCGGCCATCAACGTCGCGACACCAGCCGCCATCTTCTCAGGGGTGATGTCGATGCCTTCGTCTTGATTGAAGGCTGTCATCATCCGCAGCACGGTGTCCGCGTCTTCGGCCGTCGCGACTCGGGTCACGACGATGGCGTCGGTCTCATCGATCATGTGGTACTCCTAGGTCTTGTGTCGACGTCTCGCTCTGGCCGAATAGCTTCGCGTCGAGGGACCAGCGGCCAGGACCGGCGACGACCAGGGCCAGACAGGCCATACCATAGGCCAGCGCAAATTCCTGTTTCGCGAAGGGGTCGTCGGCGTGGGCCACGAAGGCCGCGACCAGCATCGTGATGACAATCATCAGCGCAGCTGGACGTGTCAAGAGCCCGAGGGCGATGAAGACACCGCCGACGGCCTCGGCGAGCGTCGCGAGCAGAGCCATCACGAAGGGCGCCGGGTAGCCGGCCTCGTCTAGCTTGCCCGCGAAACCGTCGAGGGCGCCGAACTTGCCGAATCCATGGGCGACAGCCAGCACGACGCCGAACCAGAGCCGAATGACGAGGAGCCCGAGGTCCGTGGTTGCGGGGCTGGTCGTGGCGAGCTTACGGAGCAACTTCTTCATGAAAATATCCTTGTCCTCAAATCACATAACAGCGCAGATGCAGAACGCGCGGTAGGCGCTCATCGTTCATTTTGGCGCGAGACCAAGCGCGCGGACGCGAATCAACTCGATCACACGGTCGACGCCGTCGCCCGTCTTGAGGTTCGTGAAGACGAAGGGCCTCTCGCCGCGCATGCGGGCAGCGTCCGTGGCCATGACCTCGAGCGAGGCGCCGACGTATGGTGCGAGGTCGATCTTGTTGATCACCAACAGATCGCTCTTGACGATACCGGGGCCGCCCTTGCGCGGGATCTTCTCACCGGCGGCCACGTCGATGACGTAGATGGTGTAGTCGGACAGCTCGGGCGAGAAGGTCGCCGCGAGGTTATCGCCGCCACTCTCGACGAAGACGATCTCGAGGCCGGGGAGCTGGTTGGCCAGCTCTTCCACGGCGGCGAGGTTGATGCTGGCGTCCTCGCGGATGGCGGTGTGGGGGCAGCCGCCCGTCTCAACACCAAGGATTCGGTCAGCCGTCAGCGCGCCATGGCGCACTAAGAAGTCGGCGTCCTCGCGGGTGTAGATGTCGTTGGTGACGACGGCCAAGGCGAAGGTGTCACGGAGTCGCTGGCACAGGATCAAGAGCAGCGCGGTCTTGCCTGAGCCCACCGGCCCACCGACGCCGATACGGATCGGATCTGATGTGTTCAAACTGCACCTCTATCTAGAAATAGTTTCAATTGTTAGGACCGAAACAGACGGCTGTATTGGGTCTCGTGCTGCGCGCTGAGGACCGCGAGGGAGGGTAAACTCGACACGAGGTCGGCGTCGGCCAAGGTCGCCGCGATCCTGACCGCCTCGGAGATGGGGCCATCTTCGGCGACGAGGCCCCCAAGGATTCGCTGGGCCGCGACTTGCCCCAGCGGCAGAGCCTTACAGAGGACCGAGATCTGGTTCTCGACGAAGCCATAGGCGAGGACCTGGCTGGCCTCGTGAGTTGAGATCCCCCAGACCGTCGCGGCCACAGCCAAGGCCGTCGGGTATGCGACGCGCGCAGGCAAGGCCAAGGGCGGGGCCGTGCCGAGATCGCGCAAGAGGCGCATCAAGGCGGCGCCAGTGCCCTCGGTCTCTTGAAGGAGCTCAGCCGTCTCGCGGCTGGCGAGGAAGAGGGCGTTCCAGGAGGCGACCCCTTCGGCGTCATCGACCACAATCGCGGCCATAATACGCCCTAGAATCGGGAGGTCCCAGCGGGCGAGCCCGAGGCTCAGCGCGTCCTCAATCCAGGCGGTCGCGTCGACGGTGTTGCCGACGACACCCGCCTCGATAGCCGACTCGAGCCCGGTGGACCACGCGTAGGCCCCGACCGGGAGGGCCGGTGACGCGAGGCGGAGGATCGACAGGAGACGCACCGTCAGCTCTTCATCACGAAGCGATGGATCTTCGCCGAGCCGTGGTCGTGCTTGCCGGCGTGGTCATGACCGTGGGCGTAGGCCCCGACCTCTGGCTCGAAGGGCGCCTCGACGCGCGAGACCACGGCGCCCAGACCGACCAACATGGGCTCCATCACCGGGTCGTTGGCCGTCCGGAGGCGCGCTGGGGCTCCGGCCTCGCCGGCGAGGACCTGCACCAACGCGTGGCGATTACCGAGGTGGTAGGCGCAGCGCGCGAGGGCCGTCCAGTCTTGGCATGTCACCTCAATGAGGCGCTCGGCCTGGGCTGAGACGACGATGACCACCGCGCGTCCGTCATCGTCCTCGCCGATGAGGCGGTCACCGTCGCGCAGATGCTGAGCTTGGCCCGGCGACGGCCGGTCTAGGTGAAGGGAGAGATCCCGCCCATCCGTCAGCCGAGTGACGAAGCGGGTGCGGCGCCTGTTATCCCAGTCCAATTCGACCACGCCGTCGGGCGTCTCTGTCGACTCTGTGTCGCGTCTCGTGATCTTAAGCATATACAACTCCAAGCAGTCCACGAAGAGATTAGAACAAAAAGTATCGCTGGGCCATCGGGAGGACCTCGGCCGGCTCGCAGGTGAGCGTCACGCCGTCGGCTTTGACGACATAGGTCTCCGGGTCCACCGTCACGTCAGGCGTCAAGTCGTTCAGCAGCATGTCTTTTTTGCCGATGCCCCGCGTGTTCGAGACCGCGACTAGGCGCTTTTTCAGCCCAAGGCGCTGACCGATACCCGCAGCCAAGGCGGCCTTAGACACGAAGGTAACGGATGTCGCCCAGATGACCGCGCCGAAGGCCCCGAACATGGGCCGGCCATGGACCGGCTGAGGCGTCGGAATGGACGCGTTGGGGTCGCCCATCGGCGCCCAGGCGATGGCACCGCCCTTGATGACCATGGCCGGTTTGACCCCAAAGAAGGCCGGCTTCCAGAGGACGAGATCGGCCAGCTTGCCGACCTCGACGCTACCGACCTCGTGCGAGAGTCCGTGGGCGATGGCGGGGTTGATGGTGATCTTGGCCATGTAGCGCCGGACCCGGAAGTTATCGGCGCCGCTGCCGACGTCCTCGGGCAGGGGCCCCCGCTGCACCTTCATCTTGTGGGCGGTCTGGATCGTGCGGATGACGACCTCGCCGACGCGGCCCATGGCCTGCGAGTCCGAGGCGATCATCGAGAAGGCGCCGATGTCATGCAAGATATCTTCAGCAGCAATGGTCTCGCGGCGGATGCGGCTCTCGGCGAAGGCGACGTCCTCGGCGATGGCGGGGTCGAGATGATGACAGACCATCAGCATATCGAGGTGTTCGTCGACCGTATTGACCGTGTAGGGGCGGGTCGGGTTCGTCGAAGACGGCAGGATATTTGGAAGTCCACAGGCCTTGATGATGTCGGGGGCGTGACCACCGCCTGCGCCCTCGGTATGATAGGTGTGGATCGTCCGGCCCTTGATCGCCGCGATGGTGGTCTCGACGAAGCCGCCCTCGTTCAGGGTGTCCGTGTGGATAGCCACCTGGACGTCGTAGTCTTCCGCGACCCCGAGGCAGACGTCGATGGCCTCGGGGGTCGTCCCCCAGTCCTCATGCAGCTTAAGGCCCATGGCGCCAGCCTCGACCTGCTCGATGAGGGCCTCCGGATTGGACGCGTTGCCTTTGCCCAAGAAGCCGAGGTTCATCGGGAAGCTGTCAGAGGCCTCGAGCATCCGCGCGAGGTGCCACGCCCCCGGCGTACACGTCGTCGCGTTCGTGCCCGCTGCTGGGCCAGTCCCGCCGCCGATCATCGTCGTGACACCGGACGAAAGGGCCTCTTCGATTTGTTGAGGACAAATAAAGTGAATGTGACTATCGACGAAGCCGGGGGTCACGATGAGCCCCTCGCCCGCGATGATCTCGGTGCTGGCGCCGATCTGAATGGTCACGCCAGGTTGGATATCGGGGTTTCCGGCCTTGCCTATGGCGGCAATGCGGCCATCCTTAAGACCGATGTCGGCCTTGGTGATCCCTTGGTGGTCCAATATCACGGCGTTCGTGATGACCGTATCGACGACGTCCGCTCGGAGGGCCTGCCCCTGCCCCATCCCGTCGCGGATGACCTTACCGCCGCCGAACTTGACCTCCTCGCCGCGGATCGCGAAGTCCCGCTCGACGGCGATGAAGAGGTCGGTATCGGCCAATCGGATACGGTCGCCGACGGTGGGCCCGTACATCTCGACGTAGGCCCGCCGACCGATTTTATTTGTGGTGCTCATTTTTGGCGCGTCTGCGCTGTCGTGTTTTTCCGTCATGGTTCGAGCCCTCCGGAGACCTTGCCCTGAAAGCCAAAGATCCGCCGAGCCCCCGCGACCGCGACGAGGCCGACGGTCCGCGACTGTCCGGGCTCAAAGCGGACGGCGGTTCCGGCGGCAATATCTAGGCGCATACCCCGCGCGACGACGCGATCGAAGTCGAGGGCTTCGTTGACCTCAAAGAAATGGTAGTGGGAACCGACTTGGATAGGCCGGTCGCCAAGGTTGACCACCGTCACGACTGCCCGCGCGCGCCCTTCGTTCAAGTCGATCGGCGAGGCATCCGCCGGGATGAGGATTTCACCGGGAATCATGGGTCCTCCGTGGCTTGTGGTGGGTGCCGGCGGCGGCGCTCAAACGATCGGCTGGTGGACGGTCACGAGCTTCGTGCCGTCGGGGAAGGTCGCCTCGACCTGGATGTCAGGGATCATCTCGGCGATGCCCTCCATCACGTCGTCCCGGCCAAGGATGGTCGTCCCGTGGTGCATCAGCTCGGCTACCGTCTGGCCGTCGCGCGCGCCCTCCAAGATGGCGGCGGTGATGAAGGCGACGGCCTCGGGGTGGTTGAGCTTGAGGCCCCGGGCGCGCCTCCTCTCAGCCACCAACGCAGCGGTAAAGATGAGCAGCTTGTCCTTCTCACGCGGGGTCAGGTCCATCACAATATCCTTTGCAGCTCAACACGATGGCTGCTCTCAAGAATCAAGTCTGCCATATACGCGGCTTTTCGACAGCCCGCCCCAAGACGAGTCCGTTTAGCCCGGCCCAAACGGTCGAAAAGTATTGAAACATCATCTCGGAGCAGGTCCCTAGAGCGCGCACCACGAGGACGCCTTCACGCACTGTGACCCCGGCGCGAATGGACCGGGGGACCTGGACCGCACGCGCCAGGGCCAGCCCCCGAGACGCGGCCGGCCCCGCCATGAGGAAAGTCCCAAAGACCGGATGGCCAGAGAGCCCCAGCGCCGAGCGGGTGAAGCAATCCCCCGCCACGAACGCGCCGACCTCGTCCAAGACAGGCCTTCCATCCACGCGCACCGTGAGCGCGGTTCGGACCGAGCCAGTCACCATCGGACGCGGCTGAGGCAACGCCAGTGGGCGCCCGAGCGCCAACACATCCCAATAGAAGACCGTCGCGCTCGACGCCGCGTCGATGACCGTCGTCAAATCGACGTTCGCACCATCAAAGACGATCGCCGGTTGAGGTAGCCACGCGAGGTGGGCGCCGGCGTCCGCCTTCAAGGCGACGCGCTGAAACGCACGGGGCCCCGCGCTGCGATACCACTTGGCCGCGCCCGGCGCCGTCAGGAGCACGTCCGCGTCGGCGTGTGCCCTCACGCGGATGTCGAGCTCATCACCACCAACGATGCCGCCCGGCGGGTGGATAACCAGCTGCTGGCAGGCACCGGAGTCATCTGGGTGGTGATATCTTTGGGCGCGCAGCGGACCATGGTGCCGCCGCAATACCGGCGCCGTGACGCTGACGCCCGCCCTCACGACAGCGGCATACTCAAGCTCTAGCTTAGCCGTCCACCCGCTCCCGCTGGTAGCAGGGAGGCGCGGCTCGGGGCTCGGCTCGGTCGGGGCTGGAGGGCAGTTCACGGTCGCAGCTTCGTCCTGCGCTCGTGGGAACGTCAAGCGTTGTTCTGGCGAGGACGCGCCGCTATTGCAAGGGGCCACCGCCCCCCCCGAGTTTGCGGTGACAAGCGCCCGAGATTTGTTTAATCTCCGGATATGAATCGAGCGCTGTGCTTCATCGTACCCCGAGGACAGGCTCAATCAGCCAAGAGAGACGCGGCCACCGGATGGAGTCTCGAACATGGCGATATCATTGGGCGAATGGTCCGAGCCGAGATGCGCCTCGACGACCCCCGGGTCTCCGAGGCCCACGCGATGGTCAGCCTCCGCGGACGTCAGCTGAAGCTACTCGCGCTGCGAGGCCGGATTTGGCAGCGCGGCGCGACGGTCTCTAGCCTCGTCCTCGAAGCAGGGGCGACCTTCTCCCTCGGCCATGGTCTCGATTTCGTGGTGCAGGCCATCACCTTGCCGCAATCAGTTCTCGGGGTTGAAGGCCCTGGCCTCGCCCGTCAGGCCCTCGGCGGCGTCGCCAGCATCTACGTGCGGCCGACCCCACAGCTAGTACCGGGCTTCGCCGAGGACGCCGACGGGGTCCTCTGGGGCGAGGATGACCTCTGGTTCTTCCGGCCAACGGCCGGGGAACAGAGCGCAGTCGGGCCCGGCGATACCCGTGATATCAATGGGTTGACCATTCGATTCGTCGCAATTCCCCTCGGCGAGGCCAGCGAGAGCACCACGCTGTCCGGGACGCTGCCGCTGACCATCGTCGCCGGCTACGACACCGTGCAAGTTCACCAAGGTGAAGCCACGGCGTTTCTAAGCGGAATACCCGCACGGATTATCTCCGAGCTGGTTGATTATGGCGTGGCGGTCGAGTGGGAGACCATCGCGGCGAGCCTGTGGACTCAGGGCCAAGACCGCGCCTCCTTGCGCCCGCGCTTCGACATGGCGCTTTCCCGGCTCAGGCGAAAGCTGCGTGACGCGGGGATCCGCGACGACTTCATCGTGTCGAGTGGGCATGGGCATCTTGAGCTCGTCCTCCGCGAGCGCGATCGCATAGAAAACAAGCAGTAGCAATCATGTCGACGACCACCCCACCCCGTCGGCCCTTGGTCCTTATGACCGGACCAAGCCGCACGGGTAGCATCGGGGACGGCGGTCCAACACGCGATGGGGCCGACACAGGGTCCCTCGCGACCCCAGAGGCTCAACGCTACGAGCGTCTCGCGTCCCTTGGCGCCGGCGGGATGGGACGCGTTGACATCGCGCGAGATGGGCGTCTCATGCGTCAAGTGGCCCTGAAGACCGCGCGCGCGTCGACCCATGAGGCCGCCGCACGCTTGACCCAGGAGGCGCTCATTACCGCCCATCTGGACCACCCGAACATCGTCCCCCTCTTTGACGCCGGGATCACAGACGACGGCGATGTGTTCTATACCATGCGTCTCGTTCGCGGACGGTCTCTCGAAGCCGCCCTGGCGGAAAGCGATGACCTCAAAGCACGTCTGAGCTTCGTTCGACACTACCTCGCGACTTGTCAGGCGATGGCCTACGCCCACGGCGCCGGCGTCGTCCATCGTGACCTCAAGCCAGACAACGTGATGATCGGCGATTTCGGTGAGACCCAGATCGTGGACTGGGGGGTCGCCAAGCCCCTCGCATCCGAGCAAGGCAACGCGTGGCGACGGGAGGTCTTGCCGGACGACGTCGTGGCGGAGACGCAATGCCATGAAATTATAGGGACCGCATCCTACATGGCGCCTGAGCAGGCGACACCGAACGCAGGCCCTACGATCGCCGCTGACGTCTTCGGGCTCGGCGCGATCCTCTATCGCCTCCTCACCGGCCACCCGCCTTTTCGTGGAGCGGCGACGACCGCGGAGCTCCTCGCACTTGTGCGCCGCAACGCGTTCAAGGCGCTTTCCAGTGCGGACTCTGAGGGCTATCCCCCAGAGCTCGTGGCGATCTGCGAACGCGCGATGCAATCCGACGCGGCGCAGCGCTACGCGAGCGCCGCGGCCCTCGCCGAGGATGTCGCGGCCTGGCTCGACGGGCGGCGGGTCGACGCGTACGCCTATAGCGCGTGGGAATCCCTCAAGAGGGTCGCGCGCCAATGGCGTGTCCCCTTGACGATCGGCGGGATCGCCACGGTCGTGCTGGCGCTCGTCGCGACCTTCGCCGCGGCGGAGATCGTCCACGAGCGCGACGCCGCCCGGGCCGCCGAGGACAAGGCCGCCACCAACGAGGCCTTGGCGGAGGCTCGCTTAGCCGAGGCGTTAATAGGTCAAGCCAAGCTGCACCTAGCGGAGGGCCGCGATGCAGAGGCCGAGCTCGCGGCTGCCACCGCCGCGACCTTTGGTGCTCGGCCAGACCCGCGGGCGATGGGGATCCTGATGGCGACCGTGGATACTTATGGCCCATCAGCGCTGACGCGCGCAGATCTCCCGATCCCATGCCCCGGGCCGACGCTGTCGCCATCTGGCGGTCGTCTTGTCTGTTCGGATGCAAAACACCTCACGATGTACGAGCTCCGTGAGGGCCGCTTCGTGGCTCTCTGGGAAAAGGCCTTCAGTCATTCCCAGGTGACCTTTGGTCCCATCGAGGGCGGCCCGAACCCCGTCGAGTTCATTACCGCAGTGAATGAGTTTAGAATGCCTCTTTTATTTCGCGCAGATAGCGGGGATCCGACGCACCTACCGGGCCGCCCGAAGACCGACCCCCACGTCCATGCCGGCGCCCGGACCGCGTCCCCCGTCGCGAGCGGCGGCGCGAGCTCGCCCGTGGTATTCTTCGCGGGCTTGGAGGTCGCTGTGCTCAACGCCCGCGGGCTCGTTGTACCTGGCCGTATCTGCGAACAGAGCTATGTCGAGACCGCGGCCATTCGTGGCGACAAACTCGCAGCCATCTGTGGTGATGGCGTCCTCATGAAGGCGGAAATCACGGCCGACGGCGAGCTCACCAAGGTCGAGAGCTATAAGGTCGACTTCCAAGAACCTACGGGCGATATTGGGGAATTCGGGCCCGGCTATGTCGCCACGCTGAGGCGCGACGGTATGGTCGCGACGATCACCCCCCGCGGCCGGCTGCAAATGCGCGGGGGCGCGACCCCCCGGTGGCTCGATACCGACATCCCCGGCGCGACCGCCCTCGCTTTTTCGCCCGATGGCAACATCCTAGCGATCCAGTCTCTGACACTCGGGGTTCATCTCTTGAGCGTCGACCCGAATGACTTTGGGCGCCCCATCGCCAAGCTGCCGCGTCGATTCGGAAGGGCGCTCGCCTGGACAAGCGATGGCCTTACGACCGTCGGGGATGACTCGGCCGTCACCTGGTCTTTGCCCGCGTCCGGCCCCCGCCACGTCTACGGTCGAACCACAGGCCGTGGAAGTGACGGCCTGGCCACCCTCGACGTGCAAGGTGATCGCTTGGTCTTCGGCGGTGGCGATGGCCGCGTAGGCGTGTGCTCCGTCCAACACGGGCTCTGCGCCGAGGAACGCCCACACAAAAACGTCATCAAACGCATCCGCCTCTACAACGGCGGCAATAGTTTTCGCGCATGCTGCTCCGCACTGTTTGGAATTATTGAAGGAAATATCGAAACGGGGGCCCGGTACATATCGTCGGACTCCCGGCCTCTTCGCCGCCTAGAGCCCTTCGCCGACGGCCGCTGGGTTGGCGCCAGCTGGGATAGAAGCCCGGGACTTGTCGTGGGAGACGGCGCACCGAGCCCCCCTTGGCCAGAGACAGATACGGCCTCCGATCTCGACGTCTTCGCGGGGCGGGATACGGCATTTTTGACCGAGAATACGTGGTCCTTGGTGCTCGTCGAGGGGGACCAAGAGCCACAAACCATCGCGCACGTGCCAGGAGCGAGGGCGGTGGCGTTAAACGCCGAGCTGGTCGCGGTCGCCTTTGAGGCCGAGCTCGTGCTTATGAGCCGCACAGGCAAGGAGCGTGCACGCTGGAGCCTCGGTGCCCTGACCCCGACAGACCTAGACTGGTTTGAGAACAATCTTATTGTGGGGCACAAGGATGGCAGCATCCAGGTCTGGCGCGCCGGAGTAGATGGCCGACACGAGCTTGTCGCGTCGATGCCGACGGACGGCGTCGGCCACCAAGGGCGAGTCGGTGAGGTGATGGCGCGGGACGACGCCCTATGGTCGGCGGGCTGGGACGGGGTCGTCAGGCGCTGGTCGCGAGCTCCGCTCAACGTCCCTGCGTCCGAGCTGCTCGCGAGGGCTCGCGCTAGGTGGGCCCTCAAAGAGACTATTCGATAGCAAACTCGTGAGCCACGAGGCCGCGAGCGAAGGGCGATGACACAAATGGCAGCGAGCCATTTCCGGCAACAAACTTGCCCGTTCGCCGCGCAGGCGTAGCGTATGCGGCGGCACGGCCCCTCGGTGCCAGAACTCCACGCGGCCGACGCGCCCTCGTCCAAAGAAGCTTCCACATGACCGACGCCACGCAATCGTTCTGGGACGCCCCTTACGCGCTCCCCGTCGACACCACGGCCGCCATCGAGATCGGCCCGCTACGCCTGTGGCTCGAGAGGCGGGAACACGAGTGGCGCGCCATCGCCGCCCGGCATGATCCTCTCGCGGAGCCGGCGAGCGCTGTTCATCTCCCCGCGCCGACGGCCGCACCTGCCAACGGACACGCGACGCGCTACGCCGCGCCTCCGGAACACTCGCACTTCACACTAAAGCCCCGTCTCGCGGACCGACCCGTCGTGGTCCGTCCCGACACGCCCCTTCGAATCCTCCCGGGCTGCGACGTCGACGTCCTCGTGTCAACGCCCGTATGGGTCGCCGTGTTCCTATCCTCGCAAGCCTCAGAGGGCAGAGCCCTCCGGCGCCCGGTGACCGCGCTCGGGAGCGATGAACTCGAACTATTTGAACTCCCAGTAGTGCGCCCCTCCGACACGTGGTTTGGACCGAACACCCTTGAAGGTGAATTAGCTTATATATCGAAAACATCGGCCAGACTGGCGTTCAATGAGCTGCCCCTTCGAGCCGGACGCGCGGTGACCCGGATTCGCGTTCGAAACCGAACCCTCGAGCCGATGACCATTGAGCGCGTGCTACTGCCTGCGCCAGAGCTGCAGCTCTACGTCGACCCCGCGTCGAACATTTGGACTCAGGCGGTAGACGTCGAGCTCAAGGGCAACGGCGTCGCGGATATCCGCTACCTCCCTGGCCCGCCTCTCCATGCACCGACGGCCGTCCCGATCGGGCAACCGCGCCGCATCGAACACAAACACCTGCTCGTCCGAGCACTCAGCGCCTTCTGGTCCTGACGAGATCCTCACGGGAGAGGTAGCGATGAGCGACATATTATCGGAAGTCCAAGCATTCTTCACCATCGATCGCGTGATGGTGCTCGTCCGCGCGGTCACGATCCTCGTGGCAGGCAGCGTCGTCGCGAGCTTCGCATCTCGGGCTGCCGGCAGGGTCGTGTTGCGACGAAGCGGCCTACACTCGGCGCAGCTCGCGCGCCGGGCCGTCCGGTTCGCCATCTTTGGCGCTGCCGTGCTTGCCACAATCAGCGAGCTGGGCTTCGACTTGAGCGTATTGATTGGAGCTGCAGGCATATTGAGCGTCGCAATCGGCTTCGCGTCCCAGAGCTCTGCCGCCAACGTCATCTCGGGGGCCTTCCTCCTTGGCGAGCGCGCCTTCGAGGTCGGTGACACGATCGTTGTCGGCGGGACGACGGGCGAGGTCCTCAGCGTCGACCTCCTCTCGGTCAAGCTGCGCACCTTCGACAACATCTTCGTGCGAATCCCAAACGAGCTGCTGCTCAAGACCGAGATCCGCAACCTCAGCCGCTTCCCGATTCGCCGCCTCGATATGCCGCTGACCCTCGCCTACGCGACCGATCTCGACCGCGTCCGCGCTATCTTGCTGGCCGTCGCGGCAAACCACCCCTACGTGCTCGACGAACCCAAACCGCTCATCATCTTCACCGGCTTCGGCGACAACGGCTATACGCTGCAATACTCGGTATGGGCTGCGCGCGAGCGCTTCGTCGAGGTCCGCGGATCGCTCCACGGTGAGGTCGTGACCGCGCTGGCGGAGGCGCAGATCTCGATCGCGATGCCACGGATCGCTATCTACCCAGGCCCGGGCGCTGAGCCTTTTACGGCGCTCATCAAGGCGACAGACGACAAGCTAGAACCGGCTTGACCCACGGCGACTCATTCCTTGACCTTTCCTGCGTCGAGGGCCGTTGAACGCCACGCCGACGCGTGGTAACGCCCGTGCCATGAACGGAAACGCGCCAAAAGAGGCTCCTCGCACGCCACCCCTCGCCGCCGACGAAGCCCAGCTCGTCGAGGGCGTCAAGGCCGGCCAGACCCGCGCAGGTGCCCGGCTCATGCGCCTCGTCGACGACCGTCACCCGCGCGCCCAAGCCCTGCTCCAGGCCCTTCATCCCCACCGGCGCGGCGCGAGCATCATCGGCATCACCGGCAACCCGGGCGCGGGTAAGTCGACCCTCACGAGTGTGTTGATCTCCGAGTATCGCCGACGCGGCGCGAAGGTGGGTATCATCGCGATCGACCCGACCAGCCCCTTCTCCGGCGGCGCGATCCTCGGCGACCGTATCCGCATGAATGAACACGCGACCGACCCGAACGTCTTTATCCGCTCGACGGCCACGCGCGGGCACCTCGGCGGGCTCTCGGGCTCCGCGCATGACCTCGTCACGGTGCTCGACGCGATGGGCTATGACCCGATCTTCGTCGAGACCGTCGGCGTGGGCCAAGACGAGGTCGAGGTGGTCCGCATCGCCCACACGACGGTGGTCGTCGTCGTGCCGGGCCTCGGCGACGACATCCAGGCCATCAAGGCTGGACTCCTTGAAATTGCTGATATTTTCGTCATCAACAAGGCCGATCAGGAAGGCGTCGAGAGGACCGAGCAGGACCTCAAGACCATGCAGAGCCTCACGGGCAGCCACGAGACGGACGTCCCGGTTATTCGGACGGTCGCGACCTCGGGTCTCGGTGTGGCCGCGCTCGCGACCTTGCTCGACACCCGCAGCCATCTCCGTCTTGTTGACGGCGACCCGCGTGCGCTCAGGCGCACCCGCTACATCCTTGAGGCCCTCGTCCGCGAGCGCTTCGCCGACGCCTTCGACGCGGCCCTCGCCGGCGCCGGCGGAGACCAGCTCTTGGAGCTCGTCGCGACGCGGAAAAATGACCCGTGGAGCGTCGCCGACGACCTCTTTGCGATGATGCGCCATGGCACGCCGTAAGCCGCGCAACCCCAAGCCCGTAGCCCCCGACAGCGTGCCGGGCGCTACGTCGGGCGACGCGCCCGAGCCAGCGGTCGAGACCGGCGCGGCGACTCACGCCGCGACGCTCCCGAAACCTGAAGCCCAACGAGACCAACGTCTCACCATCGCCTTTGGCTTAGTCGCGGCCGTGCTCGGCGTCGTGTACGCCCCAGGCGTTGGACATCCCTATCCGCTTGTCCCCGCGGCGGGCTCCCTCGCCCTCATCATCGCCGGGCTCCTGACGGCCGCTGGCCCCCTCCTGCCCTGCGCCTCGCGCGCAGTTGCCGCTTGCAAGGGCGCGGCTCCATGGCTCGCGACCCTCTTGGCGGTCCTCGCCCTCAGCGGTCTCTTCGGACGGCACGCCCCGCTCTTCCGGCCCATCGACGGCGCCCACACCGCCTTCTTCGGTGTCGCGACCGAGTGGGTCTTTATCGCTATGGCCCTCACCTTGCGGACGCCGAACGCCGGCTCTCGCCCTTCCGCAGCGCGGCTCATCCACGCGGCGACCCTCGCCCTCGGACTCTTTGTACTCATCGCACCGGACCTCACCATCGGCACAAACCACTGGGTACTCCAAGGGGTCTCCGACTTCGCCCGAGCGCCCTTCCTACTCCTCAGCGTGGCGCTCACCGCGCTCGGGTTCGCCAAACTCATCCTCCCAAGCGCCAGCCAGCCGACCAGCGGCGTGTATCGCGCGACGACCCTCGCGGCGCGATGGGGCGCGCCCGCTTTGGCCGCCGCGCTGGTCTTTGGCGGGGCGCTGACGGGTGACATCTTCGGCGGCCTCTTCGGAGGCGTCGCCGTCCTCCTCGCCGGCCATCACGCGGTGACCCTACAGCTCGACCCTACACCCGAGGCCACTCTGCCGACGAACCCCGCGCCCGCCCTCGAATGGCTTGGGCTGCTCGCCGTCATCGGTATATGGTTTCTACTAAAAACACATGGCCTCGTCGCGGGCAACAACGACGACAACATCTACTACTACATGGCCAACAGCCTCGGCGACGGCCTGCTGCCTTATAGTGACTACTTCTTCGCCCACCCGCCCCTTCACGCCCTCGTTCCCGGTGTGATCTTCTCGATCTTCGGTTTCTCGATCGAGTTCGCCAAGCTCATCCCGCTGACCGCTTGCGCCATCGCGGGCCTCGCCATCTACGCGTCCGTCCGCCGCAGCTTTCCTCCGCTAGTGGCGCTCATCGGGCTCATCCTCTTCCTCTTCGCGTCCGAGGTCCTCAAAGCATCGTCGAACATGAACGGCGTCCTGCTGACGGTCATGTGGCTCGCCCTCGGCATCCATGCAGCCCTCGCGGGCACCCCAAAGCGCGCCGGCGTGCTGCTCGCCTTCGCACCCTCGACCGGCTTTTATGCGATTGCCCCCGTCCTCGCCGTCCTCGCGTTGGGTTGGTTCCGACCTCGAGCTAGCGCTACAGACGACGCGCCAGGTCGTCTCGATATCCGCTTCGCGCTGACCCAGACCCTTAGCTTTGTCATCGTCTTCGGGGGGATCCAGATCCTCTTCTACGCGCTCGCCGGCGAAGCTTACCTCGATGGCGTCTACCGCTACCACGGCGAGAAGACCTTTCAAGACCCCGGCATGGTGGAGCTCTTCGGCGGAACACCGGGCTTTCCAAGGTCCGTCCTCCACAACCTGGGCCTCGTCCTCAATGGCAAGGCCTTCGGCAAAGAGCTCTTCGCCCAAGGACACCTCTGGCTCGGCGCGCTGGTCCTGCCCGCGATGGCCGCGCTCGCCCTCGTACAGGCCCATGGCCTCAAAAAGGGCCTCCTCCGCCTCATCGACCCGCGCCGGGTCCATGCCGCCACCCCAACGGGCCGCAGCCTCTACCTCTGGCTCATCGCCCTCGCGCTCCTCGTCGAGTTCGCCATGTTCCGCGAGCTCTACTCCTTTTACTTCGCCCTCATCTACCCCTTCCTCGCCGCCCTCACCGCCGCCAGCGCCGGGCTCGCGGTCCTCATCATCGCGCGCGCCGAGCTCCGGCGCCCCCACTTCCCGCTGCTCGCGATGGCGTTCATCGCCATCCCCTTGGCTCAAGTCCACCTCAGCGACGCCTCCCTCGCGTGGTTCTCCGGCGAGCTCACGGACACCGGCAGCCGCAACCGCTACGATTACACCCCGCCGCCGATCCTCGCCGTCGCCAGCCCGATCGTCAGGGACTTCTTCTGGTCGGATTTCCGCATCCATGGCGACGTCGACCCCGGCTACGCGCAGTATCTGTGGAACAAGAAGCGCACCTTCGACAGCCTCGAGGCCATCGCGACCTACATCCGCGAGCGCTCAAACCCCGAAGACACGATCGCGGGCGCCTCGACGATCGCCCCGCTCATCGCGATGATGGCCGATCGGCGCCTCGCGGCGAACGAGGCCGACACCAACAACAAGCGCTTTCGGACCGGCATGCTGACGGAAGAGGATTACTGGGAGAGCATCTGCCGCGACCACGTCCGCTTTATCGTGGGCGCCGGGCGCAGTCATTTCACGCGCGCGTCCCTCGCTCAGAACCCAATTATCCAAAATGATTTCAAAGGCCCCGAGGTCTTCCTCGATCACGGAATCAACTTCGGCGGCCCGATGGAGATCCTTATCTTTGAAGCAAAAGCCGCGCCGGGCGTCGAACGCACTTGTGGCGGTGCGGCCACGGCGTCTCCGGCGGCCCCCTAGGTCGCGCCGTTGATTGTAGATAGTCGATTTCCAACCGGCTCCTTGATTCGTTAGGATGTCGTCAATCCCCCCGGAGGTCCCCATGCGTCGTTACGGCCCTTACATCTTACTCGCCCTCGCCCTCAGCACCACCGCCGCCTGCGGCGACACGGACAACACGGCGAAGCCGGCGACCGGCCCCGACACCTTCGGCGCGGACACCCGCGACACCGCCCCGCCTACGGGACAGGACGTGATGTCGGGCGACGTGGACTTTGTGAAGTGCGACCCATTTGGGGCGGCCGTCTGCGCGACAAATGAACACTGCACCTACTTCGGAAACAACGCCGAATCCGTCTGCGCGCCCAGCGGCGCGATCACGACGGGCGACTTCTGCGGCCAGACGAATCGCTGCCAAGAGGGCATCTGCCTCGCGCTCAATGGGACCTCACCGCGCTGCTTCGACTTCTGCCGCGACGGAAACGACTGCGGCGACAACGCCTGCCTGGCCATCAACGATGCGAAGTTCTCCGTCTGTCGCGTCGCCGGGATCTATCCCACCTGCGAGCTCTTGGCCCAAAACTGCGATGAGAACAAAGCATGCTATGCCGTCCTGGGTGAGCCCGACCCGGTGTGCCTGAAGGCTGGCACGGTCGTCGCCGGCGAGGCCTGCAACTACGCCGACAGCTGCGAGAAGGGCGCCGCGTGCGTGAACAGCACCTGCCGGACCTTGTGTGACCCCGCCGCGATGGGGGCTTGCGGCGCGGGGATGGTCTGCACGACGATTAACGACACCGCGATCGGCTTCTGCACGACGGAGTGAGCCGGGAGCTGAACGCGCCCGGTCAAATCAGCCCGCGCCGAAACACCCGCAAGCCACTCTCGACGCCGCAGGGCAGTTTCGAGCCTTGGGCCGGTGGTGTTCTACCGTTGCCAGAGGCGGCGGAGGCCCAAGAGCAAGGACGTCAAAATAACCATGGCCACGCCCACGGACGCATGACCGATGAGCATGTGCTCGGCGTCGCGGGCTGGGCAATGCATCTGCAGCATCGCGAAGCCGGTCACCCCGCCGCCGACCACGACGCTTAAGACCCGGCCCCAGGTGGGCGCCGTTCCCCGCTGCAGGAACCAGACGAGCACGGACACGACCGTTGCCGTCATGACGCCTGGGACGATGCAGAGAAAGACCTCTGATTCGGGTTGTGTCGTCTCGTCGACCCAAAGGTCAGGTAGCAGGGCTAGGATGACGGGTACTAAGAGCCCCCCCGCGATCGCGAGTGTCGTCTGCCACCTCAGCGGGGGGCGATGGGCCGGGCGCAGCGCCACCGAGAACACCAGCGCGTCCAGCCCTAGGAGGCCCACCATGAGGGCCCCATAGCGGATCACAGTCTGAGTCGTCAGGTCGGTGCGGTATCCAGTAATGAGCAAGAATGTAGCGGCCACGACAAACGCGAAACCCACCGCGATCAGGACACGCGTGGACGTCCTGAGCGCCCGCAGCCGACCACGCATGGAGGACGTCTCTTCGCGCGCAGCGGCGTCGATAGAGGCCCACATGGCGTCGCACGGAGGCCCGTCCCCACCGCAGCGGCGGCCTTCGGCGCCGCGAAGACGCTCGAGCTCGGCGTCGTCGCCGGCGCTGTTCTGATGTTGGGATGAATGTGCGCTCATATGTTGGGTATCTACGGGTGCAAATGGATGGCGGTTACTTCAAATCGCCTAAAATGGCGCGTAATTCTTGATAAGCACGGTGGGCACGAACCTTCACCGCGGACGTCGAGGCGCCCAGCATTTCGCCGATCTCGGGAAAGGAGAGGCCTTCGTACCAGTGCAGGACGACGACCTCGCGCTTGCTCTCGCTGAGGTGCAAGAGAGCGCGCTGCACGGCGCGCTGCTCGAGGGTGGAGGCGTCCGGCGCGACGGCTGGCTCGCGGATCGACTCGACGTCGAGAGATGTCTCTTTTTTCCTAGCCTTGCGCCGCGACTCTTCCCGCCTCACGTTCAACGCGATGGTATAGACCCAGGGCCGGAAAGGTCGGCTCGGTTGATAGTCCGCGCGCGCCCGGTGAACGTGCATGAAGGTCTTTTGCAAGAGATCATCCACCCGGTCGGACGCGCCAGAGGTCCGAGCGAGCATCAACGACAGCTTAGGCGCCCAACGACGGAAAAGCGTCTCAAAGGCCTCTTGGCGCCCGGTCCGGGCGTAGAGATCCATCAGCTCCTCATCGTTGAGCGAGTCCAGCAAGTGGTCCTATCCTCGGGGCCGCGACGCGCTCAAGCGGTCGCCGGCAGGACTGAGAGGGGACCGCGAGCGTCCAGGATGGCGTCGATCGCCGTGACGATATCGTCGAGGCGAGTGCCCGGCGTAAAGACCGCCGCGACACCCAGCGCGGTGAGGGCCGCGATGTCGTCCTCGGGGATGATGCCGCCGACGAAGACCGGAATATCGGCCGCACCGCGACTCGCGAGCTCTTTGAGGATCTCGGGCACGAGGTGGTTATGGGCGCCCGACAGGATAGAGATCCCGACGAGGTCCACGTCTTCCTGCACGGCCGCCTGGGCGATCATCGCCGGGGTCTGATGCAGGCCCGTGTACACGACCTCGAGCCCAGCGTCGCGCAGCGCCCGAGCGACGACCTTCGCGCCGCGATCATGCCCATCGAGACCAGGTTTCCCAATCAATACGCGATACTGAGCCATCATCGTCCCTTGAAGTCGGCGGGCCGTTTTTCCAAGAAGGCGCGCGTGCCTTCGCGCATATCCTCGGTCTTGAACATGCCGCCGAAGAGCATGGACTCGAATTCCATCCCGACCTCAAGGGTCAGGTCATAGCCGCGGTTCAGCGCGCGCTTGGCGGCGCCGACGGCCAGAGGCCCCTTGCCGGCGATAGAGCGGGCGATCTCGTTGGCGGCGGTCATCAGGTCCGCGAGCGGATAGACCGCATTGGCGAGGCCGATCTGAAGCGCGCGCTCGGCCTTGATGACCTCGCCGGTGAAGATCATCTGCTTGGCGAGGGCGCGGCCGACGATGCGGGCGAGGCGCTGCGTGCCGCCGAAGCCAGGGATGAGTCCGAGGTTGACCTCGGGCTGTCCGAAGCGGGCGTTATCCGACGCCAGGATAAAGTCGCAGGCCATCGCGAGCTCGCAGCCGCCACCGAGCGCGAAGCCGTTCACGGCGGCGATGACAGCCTTCGGGACCGACTCAATCGCGGCCGTGAGGCTCTGCCCGAGGCGGGCGAAGTCTTCAGCCTGCTCGGGGTTCATCTCGGCCATCGCGGCGATGTCGGCGCCGGCGACAAAGGCCTTCTCACCCGCGCCGGTCAGGATGAGGACGCGCGCGTCTTGGTCGTGCCGGAACTCGAAGAACGCGCGATGAAGCTCATTCAACGTCTTGAAATCAAGCGCATTTCGCACGGCCGGCCGGTTGATGGTCAGCGTCGCGACATAGCCCTCGCGGGCGTAGACGAGGTTTTCGAAGTAGAGAGCACTCATAGGGTGGGCCTCAGCAGCGTTCGATGATGACGGCGACGGCCTCGCCGCCACCCAGACAGATCGCGGCGCAACCATAGCGCGCCCCTGTGTCTACGAGGGTATTGGCGAGGGTCACGAGGATGCGATTGCCCGAGGCGCCGAGGGGGTGCCCGAGGGCCACCGCGCCACCGCGGACGTTAACCTTGTCGAGCGACACGCCAAGCTCGCGGGCGACGGCGATAGTCACGACCGCGAACGCTTCGTTGATCTCAAAGTAATCGATCTCATCCACGGAGATCCCGGCTCTCTTCGCTGCGTGGACGACGGCGGCCGCGGGCGCGGTCGTAAACCACTCCGGTGCCTGCGCATGGCGGCCCGTCGAGACGATGCGCGCGATGGGTTTCAGGTTGAACTCGGCGACGGTCTTGCCGCTCGCGAGCACCACGGCCGATGCGCCGTCGCTGATCTTGGACGCGTTCGCGGCCGTGATGGTGCCATCCTTTTGGAAGGCCGGGTTCAGCTGGGGCACTTTGGCGGCGTTGCCACGCGCGGGCTCCTCGTCGGTGTCGACGACGACCGCGGGACCACGGCGCTGTGGAATCTCCACAGCTGTAATCTCGTTTCTAAACAAACCATCGGCGATCGCGGCCGTCGCGCGCCGGTAGGACTCGATCGCGAAGGCGTCTTGCGCTTCACGCGGCACATCGCGCTCCGCGGCGCAGATCTCGCCGGCGTTGCCCATATGGAGGTCACGGTAGGGGTCCCAGAGCCCATCGAGGATCATCGAGTCCTCAACCTTCCCGTGGCCCATGCGCAGGCCACTGCGGGCGCCCGGCAACAGGTAAGGCGCGTTGGACATGGACTCCATGCCGCCCGCGACGATGATCTCGGCGTCACCTGAGACGATCGCCTGGTGGCCCAAGATGACGGTCTTCAGACCCGACCCGCACACCTTGTGGACGGTCGTGGCGCCGACGCTCTGTGGCAGGCCAGCGCCAAGTGCGGCCTGCCGCGCGGGGGCCTGACCCTGTCCGGCTTGGAGCACGCAGCCCATCAGCACTTCGTCGATTCGATCGTGGTGTTCGATAGGGAGACCCGAGCGGGCGACGGCGTGTCGAATCGCGTGGGCACCGAGTTGGTGCGCGGGGAGACTGGACAGAGCGCCCTGGAAGCTGCCGATGGGCGTGCGAGCCGCGCCGACGATGTAGACTTCAGTCATCTTGATTCTCCTTGAACGCTGCTAAAGGAGCAGCGCCGAGCCCTTAGCACCGCGAGCCGGGCGGTGTCAAAACGGAAGCCATCTGGACGCGCACGGAACGGCTCGGCCCGGCGGCTTTGACCTGCGCGTTTGACCGGTCGGCTGGTCGCCGCGCAATAGAGGATAGGCGTTGCGGGTTGACATTGACATTGACATCGAGATCGATCACGGGTTTGAGTCCCGGCGTTTTCAAAGGAGACCGGCAGATGCGAAAATCAATAATCTTGGCGATGGGCGTGACCTTCTTATGGGCAGACCTCAGCGGCGTGGCCTTCGCCAAGCCCCCCAAGGACGCTCTGGCCAAGGCCTTCACGGTCCTCGAGCGCGGCACGAAGGCCGGAGACTTCACCGCGCGCGCCGCGGCCGTCGCCGGACTCGGCGAGGCCCCGAAGAAAGAGGCGATCCCGCTAATTTTGGACGCCCTCAAGGACCCGCAGTGGTCGGTCCGACGCGCCGCCATCGAGGCGCTGCGCGATCAGAAGGACAAACGCTGGGAGGCTGAGATCGGCCGCGCCGCTTGCGATTCGATGGTCGATGAGGCCGAGGTCCTTGATGTCCTGTCGAGCCTCAAGACCAACGCCGCCATCAAGCTCCTCCAAGCCAACCTCGGCACCAAAGAGTGCACCCGCCCGGAGCGCTACGTGGCGCGCCTCGCAGCCGCGGAGACGGCGTGGATGCTGGAGGCATTCGCTGCAGCTGAAAAGGCTAAGGCCGGTGTCGTCAAGGACATGTTCGCCAAGACCCTGCCCGATCTGCGCCTGCCTGAGGCGCTCGTTCTCTATAAAAAGGGGTTCGCCAAGTACCCGACTGAGTTGCAGCTCAAACTTATCAATCGCTTCAACGACGAGAAGACTGAGGGTGACCTCGGCTTCGTCGCCGCTGCGTTGAAGTCAAAGGACGCGACCGTTCACTTCCCCGCCGCCGAGCTCCTTGGCCTGCGTGGCAAGGGCGATGGGCGTGCGATTCTGACCGCCGCGGTCACCGGCGGCGACGAGGTCCTCCGCCTGCGCGCGCTGAAGGCCCTCGAGCCGATCGCCGGCGCGGCCGAGTTCGAGATGATGAAGCCCATCATCAAAGAGCGCGAGACCCCCTTCGAGACCCTGCTGCAAGCCTATCGCATCTATGTGAAATCAGGCTCGAATAAGCTCGCGAGCTACCTCGAGGCGGAGCTCGATAACACCGACGCCCCGCAACGCGCCGCGGCCGTCTACTTCCTCGGCGAGGTCCTCGGACGCGAGGCTATCCCGCACCTGCACAAGCTCATGAACGCTGGGGCCGAGATCGTCCGGAAGTCCGCTATCAGCGCGATCGGTCGCCTCGGCCAGCGGGAGTCCATTCCCCTGCTGCGCGACGCGCTCTCACGAGAGACCAAGCGCGAGTGGCAGGTCCTCCTCATCGAGGCCCTGGCCGCCATCAAAGACGCGGAGATCATCCCCGTCGTCCGTTTCTACATCAGCGATGGCGACGCGACCGTGAAGCTCGCCGCGCTCAAGGCCCTCGCGGCCGTGCCGGACAAGAGCTCACTACCAGACCTTGAGCTGGCGGCCCGGGACCGCGTCAAAGAGGTCCGTGAGTTCGCGCTCTTGACCATGGTCGACCAGGACCCCGAGGGGCGCTTCGTCCAGTTCGAAAAGGCCCTCGAGTGGCTTGACCTCTACGCGTTCAATACCTTCGTGAAGCGCCACGGCGATCTAGCGCGCCGCCACGTCGTCGCCGCCCTCTCCCACCAGCGCGACGACCTCCGGTCGGCCGCCTTCCGCGCGATCGACCTCTTCTCCCCCAACGTGCAGCTTGAGGTCCTCGCTGGGCTCGTCGCCAATAGCCAGCGTCCCCCGCAGCGTATGGCGGCGCTCAACGCGATCGTGAAGTTGCAGCAGAAAAAGGCCATCGATCTGCTCGTGTCGCTGAGCGCGGGCGGGGACGATCTCATGCGAGTGCGCGCTATCGCGCATCTCGGTCGCCTCGGGTACAAGGGCGCCGAGGGGGATCTGCTCGGCTGGCTAGACGACCCCAACGAACGAATTCGGGTGGCTGCGGCGGCCGCCGTTCTAAAACTCTGAGCGGAGGCGCGCCACCTGCGCGCCTGCCGAGGACTCGGATTGTGCGGGGGGCCCAACTTTGATAGGGTCCGCGCCTGAGGTGAATCATGCGTTTCATTCTGAAAAGTCATCACGCGCTCGTCGCGACGTCCTTGGCGCTCGTCATGGGCTGCAACCACACGCCCGTCGAGGGTCTCGAGAAGAGCTTCTCGATGACGGTCGAGAAGAGGACCGGCTCGTCCGAGCCCATCCCGATCGACTTCTTGTGGGTCATCGATAACTCGACCTCCATGTGTCAGGAGCAGTTCTCCCTCACGAAGAGCTTCACCCAGTTCACGGATGGGCTTGAGCAATTCTTCGAGATCGACCCCCGCATCGCGGTGACGACGGTCGACGCCAACTGCGAGCCAGACGGCGTCAACGTGTTCTCGAAGGGCCTCTTCAATACGAAGCCCAACCGGGTCTTCCCGCCCGCATGCTTCGAGGAGAGGCGCGTCGAGTGTCGCACGAACGAAGACTGTGGCGACCTCGACTGCGAGCTCTACGGCGTCTGCGACGGCAACCAGGCCGAGTGGGTTTGCAAGACCACACCCCAAGAGGTGTGCATGGTCAACCCGAACGGCAGCATCAACACCCGCTGCCAGCGGACCTGCACCGGCAACGCGGACTGCCAAACGTTCTATCAGGACAACACCTTCGAGTGCCGTCAGCCTGCCGGACAGCCCACCGGCTGCCTCCGCCCGCCGGACACCGTGACCTGCCCGGACACGCTGCCGTCCTTCCTCGATAAGGAAAACGCCGATCTTTTCCAGTGCACCGCCAGCGTCGGCGTGACGCAGCTCAACTGCCTTCGCTATGAGCAGCAACTTCGCTCTGGCCTGCTCGCGCTGGATCCGACCGATCGGAACGCGGACCAAGCCAAGGCATTCCTGCGTGATGACGCGTACTTAGTCGTCATCTTCGTGACGGACGAGGAGGACTGCTCGGTCGCCGAAGGTCGCACCATCTCAGAGACCGACTACAACCGCTGCGGGCTCCTGCCCACGACCGACGACGGCGGACCGCTCGTCCCGGTCGCCCACTACGTCAACCGCTTCAAGGCGCTCAAGCGCGATCCCGGCAAAGTCATCATCGCCGCGATCGCGGGCGACTCGACCAAGGCCACCCCGGAAGAGCGGGACCTCGACCGCGCCGCCTACCTCGCCAGCAAATCGAACCCGCGGACCTGCCACAACGAGACATCTGTGTGCAACTCCATCAATGGCGTCGCCGACTACGCGCCGCGCATGATCGAGCTCGTGAAGTCTTTCGGGCCCAACGGAATCTTCTCAAACATTTGCAGCGACGAAGGCGTGGGCCCCGCGCTGTCCGCCATCGCCCGCACCATCGTCCAGGTCATCAATAAGGTCTGCCTACCGAAGCCGATCCTCGACGGACTCAAGGTCACGCGCACCGGCCTCGACGGTCAGGCGGTCGTCCTCGAAGAGCGCGACGGTCCCGACGGCTACAAGGTGGTCTTTGGCTCCGAGGACTGCGCCGACGGCGGTCAGATCATGCCCGCGATCGCGTTCGGCGACCCGCCGGTCCCTGGCGAGGTGATCAATATCACCTACGAGGCGGACCCGCAGTTCCCGTAAGCGACAGGAAAGCCCGTGATGGCGGGCCGACTGGCGGACGAACTTAGAACAGCGCGCGGGCTGACCCTCAACGGGCGGCCTGCGGCGGACCAAGACCGAGAAGTGAAGCGCGCTTGGAAGATGTGCAGCGTGGACGAGGTTGAAGGTCGACGTCGCAGCACGGCCCGCTTCGAAACCTTGCCAGGGAACTTTCAAGTGAAACGACTTATCATGACCGGCGCGGGGTCATCCCGTGTCCTATCGGGCGAACGCCGGAACGCTTCACCTAGCCACTTGGTCGTGCTCGCTGCCGCCTTGGCCTTCCTGGGTGGGGCCTGCGCGACCGCAGCGCCACGCGCACCGACCGTCGGCCAGCTTGAGGTCGTCAACCCCAGCGCCGGCGCCATCGGCGTCGTGATTGACGGCCGCGCCGAGGGCACCGCGAGGCCAAAGTCTCGGCTCCTCTTGCGCTTCGTGCCTTCGGGGATCAGGCAGGTCGTTTTCGAGATGCCTGACGGCGAGGCTGACCTCCACGCTATCGCCATCGACCCAAATGTCACGACGACCTGGGTCATCGCCGACGAGAGCTCACGCGGCGAGCCCCTCCCAACGCCCCTCGCGGCCCTCAAGGCGCATAACGGGCTCCACCAATCGGCGGTGATTCGCGTCGACGGGGTCACGGTCGGCCGGATCCTGCCAGGCGAGACTCGGGTCTTTCCGGGGCTCCTCTCGGGCGCCGTGCGCGCCGAGGCCCTCCCCGATAGTGGCGGGGCCACGGTGACCGGACACCTCGACCTGGCCCCGGGGACCACTGTCGATTGGGAGATAGCCGAAGAGGGTCACGCGGTTGATGTGGAAAACAGCACGTCGGAGGCCCTCTTTGTCACCGTCGACGGCCGCGCTGTCGGTCGCGTCGCTCCAGGCCAACGGCGCGCCTTTGTCGTCTCGCCGGCCCTTCACGCCTTCTCCGCGGTCTCCGAGCCCTCGCGGAGAAGCTATGAGTCGAACATAGATACGCGCGCAGATGGCACACCCGATGGCGAATCTCTATGGCGCGTCTCTCAAGGGTCGGCCTCCCTCGTGGTCAAAAACCTCACGGAGGACGCGCTCACTGTTGTGGCTGGGGACGCCGCGCCGAGCGCGATCGCGCCTGGCGCGGCCATCACTATCGAGGGCCTCGCGAGCGGTCCTGTCGCCGTCCGTGCGACCTCCGAGAGTGGGCAGATTCATGTCGCGAACTATGTGCTCGCCGCCGACGACCAGATCACCTGGGAGGTCTTGCCCACGTCCGCCTCCATCCGCGTCCGGAACACCTCAGCGCGCACCCTCGTCTTGTACGGTGCGGGCGGCTCGGGGCCCCTGGCGCTGCTTGGCAAGGTCGGGCCCATGTCGGCCGTAGCGGTCAACGGCCTGAGACCCGTCAACTATCGGCTGGAGGCCTTTGATATCGCCGGTGGGCAGCGCTTCGAGACGACGCTGGACCTCGCCGCGAGTGGCGCCGCCACGTGGGATGTGCGCTCCGAGACGGCCTCAGCGCGCATCGCCAACCAGAAACGAGAGCGCGTCATCATCAAGGTCGACGGGGGCGAGTTCGCTCGCCTCAACCCTGGTGAGGTCCGTGTGGCGACCGGCCTCGCTCCCGGCCCGCACCTCGTCGAGTCCATCGGTGAGACCAGCGGCGTGCGGCGCTCAGAGAAGGTGACTCTGGTCGCCGATGAATCACGGGACGTGGTCTTCGGCGATCAGGTCGCGACCGTGCGCGTCACGAACGCCGCCGGGGAGAGCCTCTTGCCCCTTGGCCCCCTTCGCGCGCAGCTCGAGACCCTCGCAGCAGACGCGGACCACGCGTTTCTGCTCGCTCCGGGCCGCCACGTCCTAAAGTTTCTTGGCTCGGACTCCGGGGCGGTCTTTGACGCCCCCGTCACGCTCGTGGCTGGCTCGGACGACGCCGTCACGGTGAGGCAGACGGCCTCTCGCCTCAAACTCGTCAATGGTCTCCCCGAGAGCGTCGCGGTCTCACGAGACGGCAAGGTCCTCACGAGCGTCGACGCGGGGGCCACGGCGACCCTTGACGGACTCACGCCCGGGCGCTGCGAGCTCCAGCTCGTCGGACTCACCAGCGGGCGCTTTCGGACGTTGCGGGCGGTGCTCCCACCCGGCGGCACCGAGCACCTCCGCGTCGACCCGATTGGCGCGGTCATACTCGTCGAGAACCGCTCGCCCCAGTCGGCCAACGTCTATCTCGGCCGGGTCCTTCTGGGGTCAGCAAAAGCGAAATCAATCGCGGCCTTCGGACACCTCGCGGCGGGGCGCCACGATCTGTCGGTGGTGTTCGCCAACTCGAGGGAGACCCTGACCCAGGCGCTGACCCTCGACGAGGGCGAACGCCGCCTCGTGATCGCTGAGCTTCCCGCCGGCAGCGTGCTCATCGAGAACACGAGCCTTGAGCCGGTCGGGATCTCGGTCGACGGGGCCACGCCTCTTGAGATTCCGCGCGAAGCCGTGCGCACCTGGCTCTCGGTACCTGTCGGTTCACGCCGCATCGACGTGGCCTATCGCGACAGCGGTCTCACGGAAACATTTCAGCTCCAAGTAAAATCCGGCTCAGCCGCGCACGTCGCTTTGCAACCGCGTCACGCTCGCCTCGTCCTCGTCAATCAACACAGCACCGCCCTCGAGGTCATCGACGGCGAGCGGCCTCTCGCGACCATCGGACCCGAGAGTTCGATGATGCTTGAGGATCTTCTACCCGGCGAGCTCCAGCTCCGTGCGCGCGCCAAGGACGGCGTGGTCACGCACGCAGGTCGCCTCTCACTCCGACCGGGCCAGACTGGGACGTGGGTTATGGTGCCCCTGCCCTTGCCGCCGGTCGCGCCGTAAGCCGCCCCAAAGCGACTCAAAGCGCGAGATCGCAGACCGCGGGCGAAAAAAAAGGCCATTTGCGACCACGTGCGGCTTGACTGGCGCATCCTTGGCCTTAGTTTCCGCTAAGTCTGGCGGGGCCGAGAGGTCCGACGCAAAAATCTCCTTCAATAAGTGCGCCATCCCCCCAAGACGCGCGCTGAAGGACGCGGACAGCCAACACCAATCCCCTCAGAAGAGAGAGCGAGCTATGGGCAAGATCATTGGTATCGACCTTGGAACCACGAACTCAGTCGTCGCCATCATGGAAGGCGGCGAACCCAAAGTCCTGACGAACGAAGAAGGCGGCCGCACGACCCCCTCGGTCGTGGCCTTTGATGACAAAGGACAGGTCCTCGTCGGACAGATCGCGCGCCGCCAGGCCGTGGTAAACCCGACCCGCACCCTGTTCTCGGTCAAGCGCCTCATCGGACATCGGTTCGAAGAGGTCGAAGGCGACCTCAAGCGCCTGCCTTACACGGTCGTGCGCGCGGACAACGGCGACGCCCACATTGAGGTCAACGGCAAGCGCTACGCGCCGCCGGAGATCAGCGCGAAGGTGCTGTCGAAGCTAAAGAAGGCCGCCGAGAACTACCTCGGAGAGGCCGTGACTGAGGCCGTGATCACGGTCCCGGCATACTTCAACGACTCCCAGCGCCAGGCCACCCGCGACGCCGGGCGTATCGCTGGACTCGACGTCAAGCGCATCATCAACGAGCCGACCGCGGCGGCGCTCGCCTACGGCCTCGACAAGACGAAGCAACAGACCATCGCCGTCTACGACTTCGGCGGCGGTACCTTCGACGTCTCGATCCTTGAGGTCGGTGACGGCCTCGTCGAAGTGAAAGCCACGGCCGGCGACTCGCACCTCGGCGGCGACGACGTCGACCACACCATCGTCGACTGGCTCATCGCGGAGTTTAAGCGCGAGCAGGGCGTCGACCTGACCAACGACAAGATGGCGCTCCAACGCCTCACGGAGGCCTCTGAGAAGGCGAAGATCGAGCTCTCCAACGCTGTGGAGACCGAGGTCAACCTGCCCTTCATCACCGCCGACGCGACGGGTCCCAAGCACCTCATCGTCAAGCTCACGCGCGCCAAACTCGAGGACCTCGCCGCGAAGATCATCGAGCGCACCCTTGAGCCCTGCCGCCGCTGCATGAAGGACGCGGGCCTTACGACGTCACAGATCGACGAGGTCGTGCTCGTCGGCGGTTCGACCCGTATCCCGAAGGTCCAAGAAGAGGTCAAACGCTTCTTCGGCAAGGAGCCCAACCGCTCCGTGAACCCCGATGAGGTCGTCGCCCTCGGTGCGGCCGTCCAAGGCGGCGTGCTCGCGGGTGACGTCACCGATGTCCTGCTCCTCGACGTGACGCCCCTGTCCCTCGGCATTGAGACCCAGGGCGGCGTGATGACGGTGCTCATCTCGCGCAACACGACCATCCCCACCAAGAAGAGCCAGACCTTCTCGACCGCTGACGATAATCAGCCGGCCGTGACGGTGCACGTTCTCCAAGGCGAGCGCCCGATGGCGACGGACAACCGCCCCCTCGGCAACTTCAACCTCGACGGTATCCCCCCGGCGCCGCGCGGCGTCCCGCAGATCGAGGTCACCTTCGACATCGACGCCAACGGTATCGTCAACGTGTCCGCCAAGGACAAGGCCACGAACAAAGAGCGCTCGATCCAGGTCACGGCCAGCTCGGGCCTGTCGGATGGCGAAGTCGACCGCATGGTGAAAGAGGCCGAGACCTCTCGTAAAGACGACGACGCGAAGAAAGAGCTCGCCGAAGCCAAGAACACGCTCGACAGCCTGAAGTACCAGGTTGAAAAGCAGCTCAAAGAGCACGGCGACAAGCTCGACGCCGAAGCAAAGTCCGAGCTTGAGGCCGCCATCGCGACCGCGACCGAGGCCCTCCAGAGCGGCGAAAAAGCCAAGCTTGATGCCGCTCGCGCGGACCTTGAGGCCAAGGCCCACAAGCTCGCCGAGAAGGTCTATCAAGGCCAGCAGGCTGCGGGCGCCGAGGGTGCCGAGGGTGCTGCTCCGCCCAAGAATGGCGATGACGACGTGATCGACGCTGAGTTCGACACCAAGTAAGTCGTTATGACCGTAGGTGGCTATGAAAGGCCATGAAGAGATAGGCCCGCGTGCAAACGCGGGCCTATCTCTTTTGAACTCAACGCTTTATAAGCCGTGTTCAGAGAGGCCCGCGTGCAAACGTCGGGCCTCTTTGAACTCAAGGTTTGTCGGCGCAGGCCTCGCGCTGCCCTCGCCGGATAAGAGACCCGCGAAGACGCAAAGAAGCCCTCGAGTGTGCGAGGGCTCTTCCCGTTGTGACGTTCAGCCTTGTCTTCGAGCGCTAGCGGCTACTCGGGCCCCTGCTCAGGCCTTCTCGGGATACTGGGCGCGGGCCCGGTCCAGCTCGACGTCCATCTGTTTCAGCAGCATCTTCTTCCACATCCGGAAGTCGGCGCGCAGGCTCCACAGCGGGTATTTAAACGTCGCGGGCCGGTTCTTCTCGAAGGCCAAGTGGCCAGCCCACGCGAAGCTGTAGCCAGCGACGGGGGCGAGGGGCCAGGTCAGCGGATTGGCGGCCATCGCGATGGCGAGCGACGTCCCGACAAAGTGGAGCTTGCGGCAGGTCGGGTCGAGGTGCTCGGAGACGTAGTAGGGCCAGAACTCTTCGTAGCTTTGAATGGTTTCGCTCATAGTCTGCTCACTCATTGGGGTCTTGGGGCTGGGCCGCGAGGAGGCTCGCTGGCGCAAAGGCGCCGCTGAGCAGCGCCTCTCTTAAGCGCTCGAAGTCCTCATGCATGACGCGGTCTTCGTCAAGGGTTGGGGCAATTTCGCGCAGCACCCGAAGGGCCCGCGAGACCCCATGCCCAGGCGCGACGCCACGGAGCTCGACCGCGCGGCCGGCGACCGCCAGCTCGATGGCCAAGGTCCAACCCGCGAGGTCGACGCTGCGCAAGAAGGCGCGCGCCGCGCCCATCCCCATGGACACGTGGTCTTCCTTGTCGGCCGACGTCGGGATCGAGTCGACGCTCTTGGGCATCGCCCCGGCCTTGAGCTCGCTGACGAGGGACGCCGCCGTCACCTGTGCCATCATGAAGCCGCTGCTCAGCCCCGGGTGATGCGCCAAAAAAGCCGGCAATCCCCGGTTTCGCGCTGGGTCAATGAGATAGGCGGTCCGGCGCTCGGAGATGGACGCGAGGTCCGCGAGCGCGATGACGGCGACGTCGGCCGCAGCCGCGACCGGCTGGCCGTGAAAATTACCGTTTGAGCTAATACGACCGTCGGGCAAGACCAGAGGGTTATCTGTGGCCGAGTTGATCTCGATCTCGATGACCCCGCGGGCGAAGGCCAGGAGGTCGCGCGCCGATCCATGGACCTGCGGCATACAGCGCACTGAATAGGCGTCTTGAACCTCGGCGCAGTCCACGTGAGACTCGACGATCCCGCTGCCAGCGAGGAGGGCCCGGAGGTTATCAGCGGTCGTCCGCGCGCCGGGATGAGGTCTCGCCGTGACGATCGCCGGGTCAAAGGGCACGACCGACCCCCGGAGCCCGTCCGTGGCCATCGCGCCCGCGACATCGGCGGCGTCGACCAGGGCGTCGGCGCCGTGCATCGCGAGCGCCGCGATCGCCGTCATGGCCGCGGTCCCGTTGATCAGCGACAGCCCCTCTTTTGGCCCAAGCACGAGGGGCTCGATCCCGGATGCCGCGAGCGCATCCGCTGCCGGCATGATGGCCTCGCGATACTCGACTCGCCCCTCGCCAATAAGCGCCAGCGCGAGGTGGGCCAGGGGCGCGAGGTCTCCGCAGGCCCCGACGGATCCGAGGGCTGGGATCAGCGGATGGATCCCGAGATTGAGGAGCGTCACCACCTGTTGCGCCACAACCGGCCGCGTCCCCGAATAGCCGAGGCCGAGGACCTGGGCCCGGAGCAACATCATCGCCCGCACCACCCGGGTCGGGAGCAGCTCACCCACCCCGACCGCGTGGCTGCGGATAAGATTCAACTGCAACTGACTGAGCGCGTCGTCCGAGACCCGCACCTCCGCCAAGGCCCCGAAGCCAGTGTTGATCCCGTAAGTCGCTGGCGCGCCTGGCGCGAGCCGGGCGGCGACCACCGCCGCCGCCTTGTCCATCACGACCATCGCGGCCGCGCCGACGACGACATGGGCCGCCCCATCCGCGACTCGCACGACGTCGTCGATGGTCAGAGGGAGGCCGATGGTGACATGCGCGTCGGTGGGGGTGGGTCCTTTCATGGGCGCATCATAGAGCCCGTCCCAAAAGACGCAACGCCGCCGTCCCGAAGGGGCTTGCCTTCGGGGCGGACGCGTTGGAAGGTTGCAGTCACTTTAGCGCGGAGACCCGACTTGGTACACCAGATCGCAGTGATCGCCGGCGACGGCATCGGTCCCGAGGTGACGACCGAGGCTATGGCGACCCTTGAGGCCGCGGCGCCGGGCCTCTTCGTCTTTAACTACCTGCCCTATAGCGCGGACCACACCCTGGCCACCGGGACGACCATCTCGCCCGTTGAGCTACAACAGATCCGGTCCCAGCACGCCGCGGTCTTCGTCGGGGCCCTCGGCGACCCCCGCATCCCGGACCACCGCCACGCGCGCGACGTGCTCCTCGGCATGCGCCGCGAATTTGATTTGTATATCAACCTTCGCCCCATCCGCCTCCGGGCCGCGCACCACTGCGCCCTAAAGCGCGTGCCTGAGGACGGCATTGACTTCGTGATCTTCCGCGAGAACACCGAGGGCCTCTACTCTGGCATCGGCGGGGTCCTGCACGCTGGGACGCCCCACGAGTTGGCGCTGAGCCAGATGGTCGCGACGCGCCACGGGACCGAACGGATCGTGCGCGCGGCCTTCGCGTGCGCAGTGACGAGGCCGAGGCGGCGCTGCTGTCTCGTCTCCAAGCACAACGCGGTCACGCACGCATTCGGCCTCTGGCACGCGGTCTTTTGCGAGGTCGCCGCCGAGTTCCCTGAAGTCACAACCGAGGTCCTCTACGCCGACACCGCGGCCCTCGAGTTCGTCCGACGCCCGGACCGCTTCGACGTCGTCGTCACGTCCAATATGGTCGGCGACATCCTGTCGGACCTCGGCGCCCAGCTAGTCGGTGGCATCGGGCTCGCGCCATCGTCGAATATCCACCCCGACGGCCCGCGGCGCTTTGGGCTCTTTGAACCGATTCACGGCTCGGCCCCGGATATCGCCGGCAAAGCGCAGGCCAACCCGACCGGCGCGATCCTCGCCGCGGGCCTCATGGCGGAATTCTGTGGCGAAGTTGTCGCCGCTCAAGCAATGGAGCGCGCTATACAACAAACCCTCGCCTCCGGCGCGGCGACCCACGACCTCCAAGGACACATGTCCTCGGCCGAGTTCGGCGCCCTAGTCCGGACCAACCTCTCTCCCAACATTCCCGCCCCGGACGCAGGTCCCGGCCAAGCCAACGTCTGATCTCCATGAATTCTTCGCTCCCACAGAACGCTCTCTACGACTGGAACGCCGTCGGGACACGCACTGCCCGCCGCCTTGGGCGCGTCCGGATCCTCGACGAGACGCTCCGCGATGGCCTGCAGAGCGCGTCTGTGCGCGACCCGTCCATCCCCGAGAAGCTCGAGATTGTTCGACATCTTGAGCGCCTTGGCGTCCACGCGGCCGACCTAGGGCTCCCCGCCGCCGGGACGCGAGCCTACGAGAGCGTCCTGCGATTGACCGAGACTATCCGCGACGAGAAGCTCATGATCACGCCTGGCGCTGCCGCGCGGACCCTCGTCGCAGACATCGAGCCGATCATCGAGATCGCCAAAGAGACGGGCGTCCCGATCGAGGTCCTGACCTTTCTCGGCGCGAGCCCCCTGCGCACATGGGCGGAGGCGTGGACCCTGCCTCAGATGGTCGACCGGGTCCGCGCCTCGGTGTCCCTCGCGGTCAAGGCAGGCCTACCCGTCTCCTTCGTGACCGAGGACACGGTGCGGTCCAGCCCCCTCGTACTTGAGGAGCTCTACCGAACGGCCATTGGGGAAGGCGCGACCCGCATCGTGCTCTGCGACACCGTCGGGCACGCCACGCCAGAGGGCGTCTATGCCCTCGTGGACTGGACACGTTTATTTCTACAACGACTAAACGCATCCGAGATAGCGATCGACTTCCACGGCCACAATGACCGCGGACTTGCCCTTTGGAATTCGATCGTTGCGCTAAAGGCCGGGGCTGACCGTGTGCACGCGACGGCCCTCGGGATGGGCGAACGCGTCGGAAACTGCGCTCTCGATCAGTTGATAGTCAACCTATCATTGGCCGGCGTGTGGGATGGTGATCTGTCCCCCCTGACCGAATTCTGCCGATTCGTGTCCGCCGTCACCCAGCGCCCTATCCCGGTCAACTATCCGGTCGTCGGCGAGGACGCCTTCCGGACCGCGACCGGCATCCACGCGGCCGCGATCCTCAAGGCCATGGCGCGTGGCGGCGAGTGGGCCGCCGAGCGCATGTACTCGGGCGTCCCCAGCAGCCTGGTCGGCCGCCACCAGTCGATCGCCGTCGGGCCACTCTCCGGTGACTCCAACATCCTCGCGTGGCTCACCCAGCAGGGCTTCGCGACGCACCCCGCGCTCGTGGCCGCGATTCGCATCCAGGCCAAAGCCTCCCAGGCCGTCCTGTCTGAGGGCGAGCTCCTCGCGACGGTCGGCGCTTGGCTGGCATCGCACGGGAGCGCGCTCGAGTAGGGCGCGACCCGTCAAAGTCTCCAATTACCGCGGCCGGCATTGACGCTTGACCGTCTGAGCCCCGAGCACTAGCTTGCGCCGTCCAAAGAGGAGCCAGAAGTCTTATGGAAGATACCAACCGGATCCGCGACGAGCGCCTCCGCAAGCTGGACGCGCTGCGCGACGAAGGCATCGCCGCCTTCGCCAATAACTTCAAGCCCTCCGCAACGGCCGCCGAGGTGCTCGTAGCCGCCAGCGTCACGCCCCCGCCCGACATGGGCGAGCTGCCCGCCGACGCGCCGGTGGTGGCCCTCGCCGGTCGCATCATGGCGCGCAACGATATGGGCAAGGCCAGCTTTATCCGCCTGCGCGACCGCAGCGTCGGGCTCGCCGAAGAGGGACCACAGGCCTTCCAGGTCTATCTCAAGAGAGACAACCTCGATGAGGCGACCTGGAATCTCTACAAAAAGGGCCTAGATATCGGCGACATCGTCGGGGTTACGGGTCCCATCTTCCGCACGCGCACGGGCGAGCCGACGCTGATGGCCAAGAGCATCCAGCTCCTCACGAAATCGGTCCGCCCCCTACCCGAGAAGTTCCACGGCCTGTCGGATCTTGAGACGCGCTTCCGCCAGCGGTATGTGGACCTCATCATGAACCCGAACGTGCGCGCCATCTTTCGGACGCGCGCGCTTATCTTGGAGCACATCCGGCGCTACCTGCTCGCACGCGACTACACCGAGGTCGAGACGCCGATGATGCATGTCATCCCCGGCGGTGCCACCGCGCGCCCGTTTGAGACCTGGCACAACGCGCTTGGGATCCCCCTCTACCTGCGCATCGCGCCCGAGCTTTACTTGAAGCGTCTGCTGGTCGGCGGGCTCGAGAGGGTCTTCGAGATCAACCGCAGCTTCCGCAACGAGGGGCTCTCGCAAAAGCACAACCCCGAGTTCACGATGCTCGAGTTCTACGAGGCCTACGCGACCTACGAGGACCTCATCGACCTGACCGAGGACATGTTGAGCAGCCTCGTCGCCAAGATCGCCGACGCCGAAGGGCGCCCAGGGGATCTCGACCGAACCTATGGACCTCATACCATCTCATTTGCGCGCCCCTTCGCGCGCATGACCGTCGCCGAGTCCTTGGTGAAGCTCGCCGGCCTGCCGACGGAGTCGACCGAGACCGCCGAGACCCTGCGCGCCGCGCTGACCGAACGGGGCGTCGAGCCCCCCGCGAGCGCGACCCTCGGCACGATGCTGGTGCTCGGCTTCGAGGCCCTCGTCGAGGATAAGCTCATCCAGCCGACCTTCATCACGCAGTACCCCGTCGAGAACTCGCCTCTGGCGCGCCGCAACGACGCGGATCCCCGCTTTACGGACCGCTACGAGCTTTTCTGCGCCGGCAATGAAATCGCCAACGCCTTTTCAGAGTTGAACGACCCCATCGACCAACGCGCGCGTTTTGAGGCGCAGGTCGCGGCTCGGGAGACCGGGGACGCGGAGGCCATGTTTATGGACCTCGACTACGTCCGGGCCCTCGAATACGGCATGCCGCCCGCCGCAGGCCAAGGCATCGGCATTGACCGCCTCGTCATGTTGCTCACCAACCAACAGTCCATCCGCGAAGTGATCTTCTTTCCCCATATGCGACCTGAGTGACCCAACCCTGCCCGTCTGACGCGACGGCCCTCGCGACCCAGCGCGCGAGGGCCCGTTGAGCCGCGCCCTCTACATCGCCACCGCCCTCGCGGCGCTGGTCCCGTTCTTCTTCGCGCTCATCGCGGACATTGAGCCTGACGCGGTGATGAAGGCTCAGACGGGCGTGTCCCTCTTTTTGGCGATCGTGGCCATTGTCTTGGTGACGAGTCTCATCACGGGCCTCTACTTGCTCATCTTCGGCAAGGTCGCCGGGCGCCTGTCACGCCACTACTTCCCCTTCTTTATCGGCTGGAAGTTCCTCCGCTCTCAGCGCACGGCCCCGACCCTTCGCACCCGCCTCGCGAACCTCAGGACGCGCGTCGCGGCGCGGGGCAACGCCAACAAGTACGGCCTCATCGGCGGCGGTCTCGCTCTCTTTGTTGGCGGCCTCGTGCTGCAAAACGAGGCCGTCTGGAACGGTATCGCAGGCGACGTCAGCCCCTCCTTCGCGACCTCGCTCCAGCTCTCATTGCAGGGCTTGGGGGGTCTCCTCTTCCTCGTCGGCCTCGGGATGTTGCTCACGAGGGCCGCCGTAAACGCACAACGTGCACGCTATCGCCTGCGCAGCGCGGTCACTTTACCGACCTTTATTAGCATCGTCGGCGTGGCTATCGGGCTCTGGGCCCTCATCGTGGTCTTGGGCGTGATGCATGGACTTCAAAGCGATCTGCGCGAGAAGATCCTGCGCACGAACGCCCACCTCATCATCGAGCCTGCGGCCGCGGAGGGCGGTTTCGATGACGCGCTGGCCCTCGAGGATCACATCCGCCGGCTTCCTGGGATTGTTGAGGCTCACGCCATCGCCCGCGGCGACGTGATGATGTCCTTCCCCGGCGGCGGCGCGGCCTATGGCATCACCGTCAAGGGCATGAGTGACGCGGCCCTCGTCTCGACGGTGCAGCTGCAGGACCAGATCGTTGAAGGGAAGACCGAGTTCTTACTGCGGCCTGAGATCCTCGTCTGGGACCGCGCGCGCTTCCCTCTCCCCCGACACAACTCCGACCGAAAGCGCCTAAAGCTCACGTTCGAGGACGAGGACACCAAGGCCCCCCGAGACGACGAGGAGCCGGCGTTTTCCGTCATGGACAGCGCCCCCGAGGTCTATCCAGGCATCGTCCTCGGCGCCGAGCTCGCGCGCACCCTCGGCGTGGGCGTCGGCGATGACATCCAGCTGATCGCGCCTGACGGAGACATCGGCCCCACCGGCCTACGCCCCAAGACGTCGCCGTTTCGGGTCGCGGCGGTCTTTCGCACGGGCATGTACGAGTACGACCAGAAGCTTGCCTATACGACGATGGACTCTGCCCAGCGCTTCTTCAATCTGGGGTCGCAACGCAACGCCTTCGAGGCCCACGTCGCAACGCCCGAGGACGCGACGACGATCGCCCTACAGCTGCGTAGCGAGCTCGGGACCAACGTCATCGTCGAGACCTTCCAAGAGAGAAATGCCAATCTTTTCGCGGCTTTAATGCTTGAGCGCCTCATCATGCTCATCATCTTGGCCTTCATTATTTTCGTCGCGAGTCTGCTCATCGTGATCTCGCTGGTCATGTTCGTCATCGAGAAGATGCGCGAGGTGGCCGTGCTCAAGACCCTCGGCGCCCGCAACGGTCAGGTCGTCGGCGGCTTCATCACCATCGGCGGCATCATCGCCGGTTTCGGCATCCTGATTGGCATCCCGCTCGGCGTCGGCACGTGTTACCTCCTCATCGCGAGCGGCCTCAGCCTCCCGCAACAGTTCTACATACGAACGCTGCCGGTCAGGCTCGACCCAGTGGACATCACGATCTTCGGCCTGGCTGCGCTCGGCATCTGCCTCGTGGCCACCATCTACCCCGCCATCCGCGCGGCTCACCTGCAACCCGCTGACGGGATCCGAAATGGATAAAAGCGCCGCTACCGACAGCCCACCCCTCTTGAGGGTCGAAGGACTCGCTCGCTCCTACGAGCAGCCCGGTGGCCAGCCTCTGGCCGGTGGCACCATCGAGTCGGCGACGTTGACCGTCCTCAAGAGCATCGATCTCACGATCCGGCGCGGTGAGATGGTCTCGATCGTCGGCCGCAGCGGTGCCGGTAAGTCGACCCTCCTGCAGATCATGGGCACCCTCGACCGCCCGACGGCGGGCCGGGTCCTCTACGACGGCGAGCCGGTCTTCGACTTGTCGCCGAAGAAGCTGGCCGCCTTCCGCAATAAACGCATCGGCTTCATCTTCCAGTTCCACCACCTCTTGGCCGAGCTGAGCGCCGTCGAAAACGCGATGCTTCCCCTCCTAATCGGCGGCACGAAGCCAAAGGCGGCCGAGAAGATCGCCCGCGAGTATCTCGACCTCGTCGGTCTGTCCGCCCGGGCCAGCCACAAGCCCGGCGAGCTCTCCGGGGGCGAGGCCCAGCGCGTCGCGGTCGCGCGGGCTCTTGTCCAAAGTCCGGACATCGTCTTCGCTGACGAACCCACCGGAAACCTAGACACGCGGACCTCAGACGATATACACGGCCTGCTCGTCGACCTGAATGCGCGCCTCGGCACCGCCTTCGTCATCGTGACCCACAACGTCAAACTAGCTTGGCTCATGCGCCGCCATCTCCTCATCGCCGACGGCCAAGTCCGCGAGCTCCGGGATGATGAAGCGCCCGAAGAGTTTCTGCCGAAGAAAGAGAACCCCTGATGATGCGCCCCCCCTCTATCAGCGACGCGACGCGCTGGCCACGGCCGCTCCTTCGGGCACCTTTGTGCCTCGTCGCTCTGCTCGCTCTCATGGCCCTCCCGACGACGGTCTCGCCCGTCCGCGCCGAGGAGACACCGTGGCTCGAGCTCATCGACGAAGAGCCGGACGTCCACGAGATCATCATCGACGGCCTGATCCGCGTGGATGGCGCCAACGTGCGCGAGAAGATCTACACCCAGACCGGCCGCCCTCTCGATAGGTCTCGGGTCTCTGAAGACGTCAAGCGCGTCTTCGAGATGACATTTTTTGAGGACGTCAAAGTATTTCAGCGGCCTCACGCGGCCGGCGGCATCTCGCTGCGCTTCGTCGTGACCGAGAGGCCGACCATCACCGCCATCGAGTATGAGCTCGACGGCACCGCCGTCGACCGCGACGACATCGTGAAGGTCGTAGACGTCAAGGTGCGGGACATCCTCGACGAGAGCCGCCTCCGCACGAACGTCAATAAGATCAGCGAGCTCTACGTCGAAGACGGACACTTCCTAGCCGACGCCAGCTACCGCCTCGAGCGCCGGGCCGACGGCGTCCGGGTGACCTTCGTCGTCCATCAGGGCGAGTCCGTCGAGGTCCGGCGCGTCGACATCGTGGGCAACGTCGAGGTCCCCTCCGAGGAGATCAAAGCGATCCTAGGCACCCGCGAGGGCGGCTGGTTCTCGTTCTTGTCAAAGAGCGGCGAGTTCAAGAGGGTCCTCTTTGACCAAGACCTGCAACGAATTCAATACTATTACCTCACGAAGGGGTATGTGCAGATCCAAGTAGGCGAGCCGCGGGTCATGCTCGCCACGGACCGAAAATCGATGGAGATCATCATTCCTCTCCAGGAGGGTCCTCGCTATCGCTCGGGCCTGATGGAGCTCGTCATGGTGGACGGCGACTGGCTCCTCGAAGAGTCCGACATCCGCAAAGCGATGGGGCTAAAAGAGGGCGAGTGGTTTGACTACGGCCAGATGCAGAATGACGTCCAGACTATCGCAGGCATGTACCGCGACCGCGGCTACGCCAACGCGACCGTCGCCACGGACCACAAGGTAGACGCCGAGACGAAGACCTTCGGCGTGGTCTTCCGCATCCAAAAAGGCGCCCCCGTGACGGTCCGCCGCATCGAGATCCGCGGCAACCGTGACACGCGCGACCAGGTCATCCGGCGCGAGATCAAGATCGAAGAGGGTGACATCTACTCGGGCAGCGCGGTGCGTCGGTCCCGGTCGCGGATCCTGGCGACGGGCTTCTTCGAGCCGCCGAAAGGGCCGGGCGACGACGGCGGCGTCAAGATCGACATGCGTCCGACGGGCGACAAGGACACGGTCGACCTCGTCGTGACCGTCAAAGAGAAGCAGACCGGCACCTTCCAGGTCGGCGCGGGCTTCTCCAGCCTCGAGTCGTTCATCCTCACCGCGCAGATCTCGAAAGAGAACTTCTTAGGCCGCGGCCAGACCCTGTCAGCCAACCTGACCCTGTCGGGCATTCGACAGCTCTACTCCATCAGCTTCTTCGAGCCCTACTTCCTCGATACGCCGGTCACCTTCGCCTTTGATCTCTTTAACTTCCAGGAAGACTTCGTCGACTTTACGCGCCTGCGTACCGGCGGCAACCTCTCGCTGGGCTATCGCTTCACCGATTCCCTCACACTTTCAGGCACCTATACGCTCGAATCCGTGGACGCGACCCTGCGCCGCACCAGCATCGACATCGCGAAGCTTCGCCAGTCGGGCCTGACCAGCTCGCTGCGCGGGACCTTGTCCTTCGATACCCGTAATAACCGCCTCTTCCCGACCGGCGGCCAGTTCTCGACCCTCTCGGCCGAGCTCGCCACCCGCTATCTCGGGTCGCAGAACGAGTTCTGGCGCGTCGTCGCACGCTCGCGCTGGTATTTTCCGCTGGTCCTCGGGGCCGTCTTGCGCCTCAATGGCCAGTTCGGCTGGGTCCAAGGCCTCGGCGATGTCCCCGTGCCTCTCTTTGAGCGCTTCTTCGTCGGCGGCATCTTCACGGTCCGCGGGTTCCAGCGAAATTCCATCGGCGAGCGCCTCTACCTTTCGTCCCAGTCCGATGGTTCGTTGGATCCCATCACCATCGGCGGCACGAAGCAGCTGATCCTGAACATCGAGATCGAGTTCCCGATTCTCACCGATATCGGGATCCGCGGGGTCGTGTTCTTTGACGCCGGCAACGCGTGGGGCGCAGATCAGCCGCTCAACCCGACGCACCTCCGAACCTCCGCTGGTTTCGGCCTACGCTGGAACTCGCCAGTCGGGCCGCTCCGGTTCGAATGGGGTTATCCCCTGAGTCTGCGCGCAGACGAACGTGCCGCGGTCTTCGAGTTCACAATCGGCAACTCGTTCTAACCGCTTCGATAGCGATGTACCCAAAGACGACCTAGCGCGGAATCCCGCGGCTAAGTCGACGGTTGACATGCCCACGGGCCGGCGTTATTTGGCCCGCTCACGTCTAGGAGTTTTCTATGCGCCACATCTTCCGCAACCTCACCGCCCTCGCCGCCTTTATCATGATTGTCGCCACGCTCGTCGTGGGCGTGCAGGGCGTCGCGAAAGCTGAAACACTGAAGGTGGGCGTCGTCGACGTCGAATACATCATTCACACCTCTAAGAAGGGCAAGTCCGCCAAGGCAAAGCTCAAAAAACTCTTCGAGTCGAAGCAAAAAGAGCTCGACGGCGCCCAAGAGGACCTTCTGAAGAAGAAAAAAGAGATCGAGGAGGGCTCGGCCATGGCCTCGCCCGAGAAGAAGAAGGCCCTCGTGATGGCCTACCAGCAGGGCCTGCTGTCCTTGCAGGAGCTCTACTCGAAGAACCAGCAAGAGCTGGCCAAAAAAGAGATCGATCTCATGAAGCCGATCCTCAAGGACCTCGAGGAGGTCCTGACCAGCATCGCCGCCGACGAGAAGTATGACATCATCATGAATCGGTCCGAGCACGGTGTCCTCTTCGCCCGCGAGAACTTCGACATGACCAAGGGCGTGCTCAACAAGCTCGACGGCAAGTGAACTTTGAGGCGTCCGGGTCTATGATTCGGCGCTAAGCTCAAAGAATCATCAAAAAGGGGGCTCAGAGCCCCCTTTTTCGCAATCAGTGGTCAGGATGACCAAGAGGTATCACGATGACGATGCAGCGCCACCAGATGTCATTGCAGCGCCCACCCAAGGTGGTCATGTACCTCATGATCGCCAACGTGGCGATCTGGGTCCTCTTCGCGCTCTTTATCAGCGGGTTCGGTAGTCGTGACGCGGCGGACGCATACGTGCTTCTTACGCTCCAGCCTGAGAGCTCGACCTTCGGGCTGGAGCTCTGGCGGCTCTTCTCATACGGCTTTTTGCACGAGCTGAGCGGCCTCATGCACATCGGCTTTAACATGCTCGCGCTCTATTTCCTCGGGACCCCGCTGGCCCAGCGTTGGGGCGGGAAAGCCTTCCTCCGCTTCTACCTCATCGCGATGGTCGGCGCGGGCATCTTCACAGCCCTCGTAGGGCTGCTGCTTCCGACCGTCTTCGGCGTGGCTGTCGTCGGCGCGTCTGGGGCCATTTTCGCCCTCTTAGCGGCCTTCTCCATGCTCTTTCCGACGGCAGAGCTCTTACTCCTGTTCGTCATCCCCGTGAAGGCGCGCCACGTGATCTGGATCGCCGTCGCCATCGACATCGTGCTCTTCACGACGATGACCGACTACGGCGTCGCCATTCATACGCACATGGGTGGCGCCATCGCAGGCTGGCTGCTCGTGACCGGCAACTGGCACCCCGTGCGGGCCTGGGGCCGTTTTCGGCGGCGGCAGGCACGGAAGAACGGCCCACCCAAGGGCGGCGCTGGCGGGCTGCGATCAGTCGAGGGCGGCAAGCCGCGCTACATCAACTAGACGGCCGGCGACGGGTTTCTAGCGCGACGGTCCGGGCTCGACGTTGATGATCCGGGGCGCGTGTTCAAACGGGCTGGGCGGTGCGTGTTCAGGCTGGATCACCTCGACGTCGATTGTCGCGTGGGGGCTGCGATCCGCCCGCTTGCCAGGCCTCGACGACTCGCGCGTCCCCGCCGAACCCTGGGACCGAGAGCGAGGTTGCGCCGGGCGCCCCATCGCCCGCGTCAGGAGGCTGGCGACCAACGGACGCCGGAGAGACGGCAAGAGCAAGACGAGGCCCACGAGATCCGTCACGAGCCCAGGGATGACCAATAGGAGCCCCGCGAGCCCGACGAGCATGCTGTCGACGGCCGCCTCGGTCACCAAGGTCGCGTCTAGCGCGCCGCCTGCGCCCAAGAAGGCGCGAGCGCTCAGGGGGCCACCGTCGCGGAGACTCGCCCACACGCGGGTACCGATAAAAAACGACAAGATCGTCCAACCGATGACCCACAGGCCGCCGGTCCACTGCCCCACGAGCACGAGCAGGACGATCTCGATCAAGACCGCGATCGGAAAGAGATACAGCGGGGTCTGTTGCTTCAGCATGACATCACCCTACGCACCGAGCCGCGCGGTCCAATAGCCCCAAAGACGAAGCCGACCTGCCCTCACGGGTAAGCCGGCCGCTTAGACTGGCGGCGTCAGGGCCGCCAGTCGGGGATTTTTCAGCCCGCGTCGTTGATCCGCTCGCGCAGGTCCTTGCCAACCTTGAAGAAGGGCATGGACTTGGGGGCAACCTTGACGGCTTCGCCGGTCTTGGGGTTGCGGCCCGTGTAGGCCTTGTACTTGCGGACGGTGAAATTGCCGAACCCGCGGATCTCAATGCGCTCGCCGCGCTTGAGAGCCTCAACGAGCTCCTCGAAGACGGCATTGACAGCCGCTTCCACAGTCTTACGCGGGAGGCCCGGTTTATTCTGGGCGACAAGCTCGATGAGCTGAGACTTCGTCATCGCTGGTTCCTTTGGTACACCGAATCAATCGGATAGCGGATAGTGGTTCATGCTCAGATGTTTGAGGCGGCAAGAAAGCCAAACTCCCCGCCGGGTCCCACGGGTCGACCCGCTGGTTTGCAGGCGACACGTCGGGGACCCGGAGTTCGATAGGCCACCGAGTCGTATTCGTCAACGAAGACCGGGATGTCCCGCTCGCGTTGGACAGTGTTCTAATCGGATGACGCGCAAGCTGTAAATACAAATAAACAGAACAAGTGTTCTGAGGCCTTCACATTTCCCCAAGGCCATCGTCAGAGAAAACGTTCAGCCATGCGCCGTACGCCTCCACGTGCTCAAGAAAGTCCGCATAAAACGGGTGCCCACCGATGGTCGCCGAGTCACCCACGACGACTAGCGCGCGCCGCGCTCGGGTCAGGGCGACGTTGATGCGCCGCGTGTCTGCGAGAAAACCGATCTCGCCGCCGTCGTTCGATCGCACCAGATCGACGACGATCGCCTCCTTCTCCCGCCCCTGGAAACCGTCGATGGAGCTGACCTCAAGACCCGTTTGCACCGCGCCGGCCAGCTCTTGGCGTAGGATCGAGGCCTGCGCGTCGTAAGGGGTGATGACCCCGATGTCCGTCGGACTCACGCCCCGCGCCAACAGGCGGCGGACCTCGATCGCGGTCCGCCGGGCCATTTCGCGATTAAAGGTCGAGCCGTCGGGCTCCCTCTTCTCTTCGAACCACCCCGCCCCCGCGGCGTCTACGAACACGAATGGCAGGCTCCGGAGGCTATCTGGCCCTACACCCTCGAGTTGCTCTAGGCGGTGCCCTGCGACGGCGCTGTGGGCCACGAGGCGGCCCTCGTACATGGCGGCCGACGGAAAGGCCATGAGGCTCTCGTGCATCCGGTGCTGCGTGATGAGCATCCGCAGCAGGGTGTCGCCGTGGAGCGCGTGGAGGCGCTCGAAGATCGGCGTCGCGAGCCCCGAGCGCGCGACCTCGGGATCGATGATCGTCGGCGAGAGCTGCTTTGGGTCACCGGCGAGGATGGCTCGCGGCGCCCGCGTGAGCGCGATCCATGCGAGGGGATCGATGGCCTGGGTCGCCTCGTCCACGACGACGAGATCGAAGCGCGTGTCACGCAGGGTCGGGTGCCCGGCCAGCACGAGGGTGACACAGATCACTGGGGCCCGGTCGATGATCACGCGCTCGGCGCGGCGCAGGTGGTCGCGCGCGTCGGCGAGCAGGCGGCGGGCCTCTCGGAAGGCGTCCCGATGCGCCAACCGATCTCCCGTCCCGCGAGCCACCTGCTTTTCCGCGCGGTGGCGGATCCCGTGCGCCTCTTTGATCCAGCCGGCTGCCAAGCGGGACGCGTCGGTCGCGTCGAGGCGCGTGTCGAGGGTCGCCTCCTCAACCGCCGGGTCGACGCGGGCGGGGTGTCCGATGCGCAGCGGGTCAACCTCCGCGGCGATGAGGCGCTCGGTGAGGTTATCGACCGCCGTATTGCTGGGCGCCACAAAGAGCACACGATCACCCCGCGCCACCGCCTGCCGGATGACCTCGACGAGGCAGCGCGTCTTGCCCGTCCCCGGGGGCCCATGAATGAGTGAGATCGGCCCCACCGCGAGCGCGTTCGTGATGGCCTCCTGCTGGGCGGCGTCGAGGGACATATCAAAGAATGCGTCGATCTTAGTCCGGGCTCGCTCGGGCTCGGCGAGACCCCGCACGAACTTCAGCGTCGCGGCCACATCACCGCGCGGCGAACGCAGCCCACGTAGGGCCTCGGCCCCGCGCTCGAACGTCGTGCCGGGCGCCTCCCGTTCCAACCGAAAGGGCTTCTCGCCAAGAAAGTCGAGGTCGGCGACGCCGACGGCGAGCTGCAGCAGGGACCCCGACCAACGCCCGGCGATCGCCCGGATCGCGTCGGGCTCGTCGGCGCTCTCGCGAAAGAGCACGACCGGATCGCCCGGACGGACGCGCACATGCTGCCTATCGAAGATGACATCAGTGCGCGTCGTGCCCACACAGATGTTGACGCGCCCACCGCTCGACGGGCGGGTCTCTTCGATAATGAGGTGGCTCAGGGCGAGCCCACGCCGGAGGCGTTCCTTAAATGGAAGCGCGTCCCTCTCCTCGCGAAAGCGCACCAGCTCGGCCTGGCGCTCGCGCTCCCAGAGCACGATCATCTGTTCGATATCATAGTCCTTATCATGGCCCTTGGCACCCACCCGAAACCCCTCGTCCTGCACCTGTCCTGATGCGCCTCTTCTAATTCACCGGCCAGAAGTAATGACTTCTATGGGTGTGCGTGATATGCGCGCGCCTCCCAAGCGGCAGAACCCAGGAGTTAGCGATGCCCTACCAGACTTCCGACATCAAGAAAGGCCTCAAGTTCAAGATGGACAACGCTCCTTGGAACGTTGTCGAGTTCCTCTTCGTCAAGCCCGGCAAGGGTACCGCGTTCACGCGCACGAAGCTGAAGAACCTCATCACGGGCCAGGTCATCGAGCGCAACTTCCGCACGGGTGAGACCTTTGAAGAGGTCGACGTAGCCACTCGCTCCGTGACCTACTTGTACAAAGATGGCGACCTGTACATGTTCATGGATGCGGAGTCTTACGACCAGTTCCCTATCCAAGAGGCGCAGCTCGGCGACCAGGCGAAGTGGCTGACGGAGGGCATGGCCTGCGACGTCCTCTTCTATGAAGGACGCACGATCACGGCCGAGCTCCCGAACTTCATCGAGGTCCCGATCACCTACAGCGAGCCGGCTGTCAAAGGTGACACCTCGAACAACGTGACGAAGAAGGCTGAGGTCTCGACCGGCGCGTCGATCAACGTGCCTCTGTTCATCGAAGAGGGCAACATCGTCCGCATCGACACCCGCACCGGCGAGTATGTCAGCCGCGTGGCGACGAAGTAATCAAGCGAAGCGACACCATGGCGCATAAGGCTGTGGGGCCGGAGACAAGAGGGCGAGTGCTCGCGTTCAGCGGGCGCTCGCTCGTTCTTTTTGACGCGGGGCAGACCCGCGTGGTCGACACGTCCGCCCTCGAATTCGCGGAGGCTGATGCGCCTCCAGGCCCGGGCGATCTCGTGCGCGTCGATGACGGGCGCCTGTCCATCGTCGCGCGTGGGCCAGGTCAGTGGCCTCCCGCCCGCGAACATGCGGCTGCCGGGATGGGCCGGCTGCTGGGTGGTGGTCTTCGGAAGTTGCAATTGCGATCATCGCTCTTGCAACAAACCCGCGCGTGGTTCGTCGCGCGTGGATTCATGGAGGTCGAGACGCCCCTGCTCGTGACGAGCCCAGGCACCGAGACCCACCTCGACCCCGTCCGCGCCAAGGTCGCGTGGACCCCCGGCGCCCCGGCAGAAGACGCGTGGCTGATTACGTCGCCGGAATATGCGATGAAGCGCCTCCTCGCGGCCGGCGCGGGCCCCATCTTCCAGCTGGGACGGGTCTTCCGTGACGGCGAACGTGGAGGCAACCACCGCCCTGAATTCACGATGTTAGAGTGGTACCGCCCCTGGCGCGATGATGGCTACGAGGGCCTCTTCGGCGATTGCGAGGAGCTCATACGAACTTTGGCGGCACGAGATACGCTGCGATGGAAGGGGCGGGACCTTGATCTGAGGCCTCCGTGGCGGCGGGTGACCTTCTTCGACGCGCTGCGGGATCGGGCCGACATCGCAAACCCCCGTGGGCTCGGTCCAGACGCGTGGCTGCAGGCCTTGGTCGACCGGGTAGAGCCGACCCTTGGCGCGGAAGGCCCCGAGTTTCTGACGGAGTGGCCGATGGAGCTGGCCTCATTGGCCCGGCGAAACGCGGCGGATCCAGCCGTGGCCGAACGCTTTGAACTCTACGTCGGGCAGCTCGAGCTCGCGAATGCGTTCGCAGAGCTCACAGACGCGGCCGAACAGCGCGCGCGCTGCGAGGCCGACAACACAGAGCGGCGCGAATCGGGGCGCCCCGAGATGCCCCTCGACGAGGCCTTCCTTGGCGCCCTAGCGGTGGGTCTGCCGCCGTCGACGGGCATCGCGCTAGGCTTTGACCGTCTAGTGATGCTGCTGACAGACAGCGCCACCATCGACGAGGTCAGCGCGTTCTGAGGGTATTCCCACCGCAATTACGCGGTCTTGGGCGGATTGAACCGCGCCTGGATGCGGGTCAAAAGCGGCATGAGGACATTGAAATCCAGACCACTCTGGTGGGCCAGCGGCGTGAACAAGAAATCCACGAGGTGGAAGTCCGAGAACACGTTGAGATCTGGCGCCGCGATCTTGGCGTAGCGATCGAAGAAGAGCAGCTGCTTTAGGATCAACAGGAACTCGCTGGGCAGCGAGATGCCGTAGCGATAGGCCATCGCGGTGATGTCCGGGAGCAGCTCTTCATAGTGGATCTCTGCCAAGTTCTTCTCGAGCAGCGGCGAATAGACCCTCTCGAGATCGCGGACCAGCGCGTCTCTGTCGACGCCCTTATCGACCGCGCCGATCTCGCTCATGACCTGACCCAGCGCGCCGTAATCCTGGGCTGTGAACGCAAGGACGTAGCGCATGACCTGGTGACGTTGTTTGATGTCAAAGCGACCGATGATGCCAAAGTCGAGGAGCCCAATATTCGGCGGTCCCCCGTCCACGCCCGGCATCATCATGAGGTTGCCGGCGTGGGCGTCGCCGTGAAAGAAGCCGTCGAGCATCATCGTCATCAGCCACGCGCGGAGCCCCTTACGGAGGTATTCGCCCGGGTCGATGCCGGCGCTCTGCATCCCCGCGACGTCATCGGCCTTGAAGCCGTCGAAGCGCTCCATCACTAGCACCATCACGGTGGACAGGCCCTCAACGGGGCGTGGCGCGCGCACGTCGTCGATCTTGTAGCGCGCCATTAATCGGTTGAATTCCAAAAGATTTGCGCTCTCGCGGCGGAAATCGATCTCTTCGTGGATCGTGCGATCGAAGTCGACGATGACGCCCTGCACGTTCGCGAGGCGCGCGCCCTTAAAGAGACGCGAGACGACCCAAGCGCCGCGCCCCATCCACCACAGATCCGCGTCGACTACTCGCGCGATCCCTGGGCGCTGGACCTTGATGACGACCCGCTGGCGATCGGCTTTGAGGGTCGCGGCATGCACCTGGGCGATAGACGCCGATCCGAGAGGGACGTCTTCGAAATCATCAAAGAGCTCGGACAGCGGCCTGCCGAGGCTGCGCTCGATGGTCGCCTTGACCCGATCGAGGCGAAAGGGCGCGACGCGGTCGAGGCAGTATTGGAACTCGTCGGCGTATCGTTTCGGAAAGAGCCCTGGGCTCGACGCGATGACCTGCCCGAGCTTAATAAAGGTCGGGCCGAGGAACTCGAAGGTCCGCCGCACGATGCGCGGGTTCTCAAGGGGTTGATACGCGCTTGAACTCTCGCGGAGCAGGCCACGCCGGACGAGCCAGCGCAGCCCCGCCTGGCTGTAGAACCACGCGAAGAACATGCCCCAGAGTGCGAAGACCATGACGAACGCGCGTTGCAGGACACGGAAGACATTCATAGGGGAACCTAGTGCTGTGGGGCCTGGACGTCGGCATAGTACGCGAAGTCAGACAATCGCGCCGCTCTCAATCATCCCGTCAATGTCTTCGACGCTAAAACCCAGCTCGCTCAAGACGGCCCGCGTGTGTTCGCCCTGGCCGGGCGCGGGCGCTGGGCGAGCGTCGCGTGGCGTGACGGGGGTCCGCATCCTCGCCATCCCGTCTTCAGTCGTGATGACCATGTCGCGGGCCTCGGTCAGTGGGTGATGGCGCCAGGCCTCGAAGTCGAGGGCGGGCTCGGCGCAGGCCTCGGTGCCGGATAGGAGCGCCGTCCACTCGGCGGTGTCTCGACTGGCGAACAGCTCCGTGATCTCGGCTCCGAGGGCCGCATCGAACTGCCGCGGGCGCCACGCGGGGCGCTCGACGAGGGCGCAAAATGCGCTCCAGAACTTCGGCTCAAGCGGAGCGAGACTGAAGAAGGCGCCGTCGCGGCAGCGATAGGTCTGATAACAGGCTTGGCCCCCGGTGAGGACGTCCGCACCCCGAGCCGGTGGCGCGGCGGCACCATTGAGCGCCGGGGCGAAGGCGCTGGCCAGAAACGAGCTCGCGCCCTCGGTCATGCTGATGTCGACGAAGCGCCCCTGCCCTGTGCGATGACGCCCCTCGAGCGCCGCGAGGATCCCCGTGACCGCCCAGAGGCTGCCGCTGATATCGGCGAGCTGCACGGGTAAGACGCTTGGCTTACCGTGGGCCGGCCCGGCGAGGGCGAGGGCGCCTGAAAGCGCCACGTAGTTGAGGTCGTGACCGGGCGCGTCGGCCATCGGGCCGTCCTGGCCGTAGCCCGTGATGGCGCAGTAGATAAGGCGCGGGTTGTCGGCGCTTAGGGCGGTATAGCCGAGCCCGAGGCGATCCATCACCCCCGGCCGAAATGACTCGACGAGGATATCGGCCTTCTTGATCAGGGCCTTAAGCGCCGCCACCCCAGACTCTACTTTGAGGTCAATGCAAATTGAACGTTTGCCCGTGTTCAGCGCCTGAAAGGCCCAACTCGAGCGTCCCTTCACGGCCGGCGCCAAGGGAGGCATCCAGCGCAGATAGTCGCCACCTTGGGGCGCCTCGACTTTGATGACCTCGGCCCCCAGATCCGCGAGCACGAGCGTGGCGTAGGGCCCAGGGAGGAGGCGGCTGAGATCGACGACGCGGAGGCCCTCAAGCGGGAGCGCAGACATGGTTTGAATTCCTAGGGTGGCTAGAGACGCGACCAATTAGGCAGCCTGCGCTACATCATTGAAACGACGCACTATACGACATCGACCTGATTGCAGACCCGTAGGGCGGGGGCTTGTCCCCCGCCGAGACTGATTGCAGTCGTCTAGGGCGGGGGCTTGTCCCCCGCCCTAGACGACCGGGGGGGACAAGCCCCCGACCTACGGGAAAACAGCCAAGTCCCTAAACGCAAAAACGCCGGCAAAACCGGCGCTTTCGCAATTGCGCTGCGGGCGTAGAGCCCGCGGACGCCCTATCTCAGGTGAGGATTTCCTGCAGGCGCATCGCGAGACCCATGTCGCCGTCGACCTGGATCTTGCCCATCATGAACGCCTGCATGGCGTTCAGTGAGCCGTCTTGGATGGCGATGAGGTCTTCACCGGTGACGGTGATGGTGACGTCGGCGTCTTCGGCCGCGGCGCGTACTTCCGCAGCGCGCGTGTCCACAATCCAGGTCCCCGCGCCGGTCTCGGTCACGTCGAAACGGAAGCTGCCGTCGATCTCTTTGGCTTTGGCCGGATCGGCTTTGAGGCGCTCGTCGATTTCTTTAAACACGTTCTCTACGCTCATTTTGATTCCTCTTGATTCCTCGCTGAAGGGTTACGACGTGGGGAATTATCACGGCCCCTCCCGCGGCGTCAATCGCCCCTTGCCCAGAATCCACCAGCCCCGCCAACGACTGCGACGCCCAATGCCTGAATCCGGTGGGGCGAGCGGTTTTGGGCGGAGCTGGTCCGCGCGCATTTTGAGGGTGTCGCGTCGCCTCGCGCGCGACGGGCGCAGGAATGAAGCCGGTGCGCGGGCGCCCTCGCCCGCTACGGGCGCAGGAATGAAGCCGGTGCGCGGGCGCCCTCGCCCGCTACGGGCGCAGGAATGAAGCCGGCCCGCGGGCGCCCTCGCCCGCTACGGGCGCAGGAATGAAGCCGGCCCGCGGGCGCCCTCGCGCGCTACGGGCGCAGGAATGAAGCCGGTGCGCGGGCGTCCTCGCCCGCTACGGGCGTAGGAATGAAGCCGGTGCGCGGGATGTCCGTTCCCTTTCGGGGCCGAACGGGCGGGGACGCCCGCTCACTAGGAGAAACTTATTCTACACGACTCCAAGTATGGTCTCCGGGGTTTTAAGTGATCGTCGCACCAAAAGAGTTTTGTTCAATGAAAAGTGAAAGTGCCTGACCCTTGTTCCTAACTCGCCTCGACCAGCACCGTCAGCGCCTCGTCATCCAGCCGGTGGACCATGCTGTGACGCCACTTCTTCGGCATCGCCGCCGTTGTCTCCAGCAGCCACGCCGACAGGTCGAGCCACCGTCAGCACCACCGTCAGCTCCGGCTCTGCTTCGGTCGCTCGTTCCTCGACCATGCAGCACCTCCAAGATCCCGGGCCTCCAACGAGACACCCGCTTGTCGCCCAACCCCTTAATCGCGCCCAGTCCCCCGAGGGTCTGCGGCTGCGTGCGCGCCAGCGCAAATAACACCTGATTCGTACACACCATAAACGGCGCGATCCCGGCCTGGTGAGACGCCTCCCGGCGCCACGCCCGCAGCCGGTCATAGAGGGCCAGCTCGCGCCCGGCCGAACTCGGCGAGCAGCGTCTGCAGCGCCTGCCCCTCGGTGCGAACGGCGACGCTGGCCTGCCTCGGGGGTGGTGCCGAGCTCGTCGATGGCGCTGGGACGGCCGGCCGGCGTACCACGCACACCGACCACCAAGACCGGCCGTCGTGCTGAAATGGGAAGGGCGTGACCTGCACGATCTCGCGGCCCCGCGGCCGATCGTGCAGCAGCTCGGTGCGGAGGCCCTCGATCAGGAGGCCAAAGGGAAGGTCACCACCGTGATGTCGAGGCTCATGGCCAGGCGACCGGGTGCGCGATCACACCACGCGGCACTAGACGCCGCGCGGCCAAGGGGGGAGGTGTTCTTGGAACCCTATACGCACCCCCCTGTCCCGTGCCCAAAAACCCGCCCAGCCCCCGAGCCCGGGCCAGGCTGGCGCTGCGCCTGCCCGCCTGCCCGCCTGGCCCGGGCTCAGGCGGGACTAAGTCCCGTGGTTATCGCACCCCCGGCACGACGACCCGAGGGTATTTTCACGGTTTGATGCATCCCAGACAACCAAAGGGGAAAAGAGATCAAGGTAAAGGCCTCAGACAGCGGGCCCCGAATTCCGCGCGGCGATTCGGCGGCGCGGCGTTGCCGCGACGGGCGCCCCGCAAGGTAACAGCTGCGACGTCATTGAAGCTACCGCCCCGTAACACGCGGCTGGAGATGGCATTACAGTCCGTGGTCCACGTGCTGCCGTCGATGGGGGCACCGGTGTAATCAGCGTGCGTGCAGTCCTCGACCCACTCCCAGAGGTTGCCAGCCATGTCCAACGCACCCACAGCCGACAGGCCCGCAACCTTCTGCCCAACCGGCCAAGTACCGCCAATGCCGCAGCCGTAGCCGGCCGCACCGCCGGCCTCGTTCCACACCGCTGTTCCATTCGCGCACGTCGGCTCAGGGCTGTCCCCCCATGGGTACTTCCGGTGCGTCGTCGGCCCCTTCGCGGCGTACTCCCACTCCGCCTCGCTCAACCGACGTCCACCCAGCCACGCGCATATTTCCCCAGCCTGCGCCCACGTTACACCGTTCTGCGGGTGCGGCGCCCGAGCATTGCTCGTTCGGTTCAACCCCCAACCATCGCCAGCCCAGTCCGCGACCGATGGCAACGTGCAGCTAGTTGCACCTTCGCAGGCCTCGTAGGTCCGCGTGGTCACCTCATACTTACCAATGAAGAAACCCTGCGCGAAGGTCACCGCATGGACCGGGCGCTCGTTGTTGAGCGAGCCTACCTCCGTGGCCGGCGCCCCCATCGGGAAGTTGCCGGCCGGAACGTAGATCCAAACATCGTCTTCATGCCATGTCCCCGCTGTCGGGCTGGTCCGAGCGTATTCGCAATGATTACTGGTATTGCACGTCGGCGTATAACCCGTCAGCGCCGGGCACGTCGTAGGGCCGCAAATCACCACCCCAAGGGGCCCAAAACCAGCGGTGACCGCAGCGCCGTCTTCGGCCAAGAAGGCCGTGAGGGCGCCGGCCGGCGATGCAGCATCGGCCGCGTAGAGGGTCTTGACCGCAGAGTTCAGGCCATTCAACGGATTCGCGTGACATGTCGTGCCACCGAGACCGGCGGTGGCGTCGGTGGCGGTGGCGGCGAAGTTCACGTAACCGTAGCTGGTATAAACCCCCGTCGTGCTGGCGGCCGTAAACGCTCCGGAGGTTGGGACTACGTTCCAACTCAAGGTGCAGCCAGAACGGGTACCGATGCCGATAGCAACGGTCGTGTACACCTTATTGAAGTCCGGGAGGCTCTCGGTGCCGTAGTAAACGGCCGCCGGGAAGACTCCGCCGAGAAGGAGGGGGAGGTTACCCTCTTGAGTGACCGTCGCAAGATTCAAGGTACCGGCGCTGCCGTCGTTGCACGCCACCGTCAGGTTCGTGAAGTTCAGGACCGTATTAACCGCAGTGTTAGGGCTACCAGAGGGGGTAGGACCGGCGGTGCAGGCGACGGCGGCCACGATCGTGTCGATGCGCTGATGTGTGGTCGGATCGAACATCGTCTGAATCGGCGCAGGCGCAGACCCGCCGGGACCGTCCACATCGTTGCAATCGTCAAGCTTAGCCGAGCAAAAGACGTCGTCGAAGTTCACCGCGATGTCGAAGAAGCCTTGGTCAGCCTGACCCATGATCGTCAAGTTGAAGCTCACCGGCGTGTCGGCGTTCTCGACGCAGGTCACGGAAAGTGAGCAACCCGCCGAACCGCAGGGGTTCACGTATGGCTGCATTTCTACGCAAATATTACTAGGAGTACCGGGTGTTTTCCAGTTTGCGTCACCAGTCTTCAGGGGATTTCCGCTGATGCAAAGGGCGTCAACCCACAGCGTCACGGTGTGCACGTTGTTGGCGGTGGCGACGTTGGACGGCAGCGTATCCGCATCGCACGGTGCGACATACGAGATATCGCCACCGGCGGCGAAACCGAACTGGCTGGCGCAAACCGTCTCCATCGCTGTTCCGGTGATGTTGGTACCGGCGGCTCCTGCGACGCCGTTGTGGGCAAGCACCGCGCCAGGGCCACGACCCACGACAAGCTCGTTATTGCCGTTTACGACTGAGAATGAGTAGCAGGCGTCGGTCAGCGAATCCAAAGTCAACGGCGACACGCCAAACGCGATACCGGTACCTTTATAGCCGAAATCGTCGGGTTTATTCGCGGGGCCCTCGGCACAGGCGCCAAGGCAGAGGAGCGCCGCAGAGCCTATACCAAGCCTAAGTTTATTCATCGATTCCTCAGCTAATGGGTTAACTGGTTTTGAGGTGGGCCCCAAGGGGGCAAGCATTCACGCAGCCGTTGCACCAGCGATTTATAACAATCCACACACGGAACGCCCGTGACTTAGGGCGATTCCACTGTGGTTGTCTCATGGGTCGCCGTAAAAAAAAATGAAAATCGGGGGGGGATGGGGG
>Ga0209702_10000310_pt1 | contig 99567 bp, 81 predicted proteins | sample FRY01_FD_187210 | JGI IMG/M metagenome (GOLD analysis project Ga0209702, IMG submission 187210) | Freshwater microbial communities from Lake Fryxell liftoff mats and glacier meltwater in Antarctica - FRY-01 (SPAdes) (version 2) | ecosystem: Environmental > Aquatic > Freshwater > Ice > Glacier... | reverse complement strand
TCATAAAGAAAATCCAGCATCGAGCATCGAGTATCGAGTATCCCTAAAATATACTCCTAAGCTAAATCACAAAGCACCCATCCCAATTAATAGTATCATCATAAAGAAAATCCAGCATCGAGTATCGAGTATCGAGTATCTAGTATCTAGAATCCCTAAAATATACTCCTAAGCTAAATCACAAAGAACCCATCCCCACTACTAGTATCATCATCAAAATAAATTTCCTTGACACGTTTTTATCTCACTCCTTTAAACTGATCCAAAAAACGAACATCATTTTCAGAAAATATTCGCAAATCTTTAATGCTATATTTTAACATCGTGATGCGCTCGATACCCATGCCGAAGGCGAAGCCACTGTATTTTGTCGGATCAATTTTATTGTTTTCCAACACAGCAGGATCAATCATTCCGCATCCTAAAATTTCTACCCATCCGGTGTATTTACAAATGTTACATCCTTTTCCTTTGCAAATGGTACAACTGATGTCCATCTCCGCACTCGGTTCGGTGAATGGGAAATAGGAGGGACGCAATCGTATTTTTGTATCGGCTCCAAACATCTCCTGAGAAAAATAAAGCAAGGTCTGTTTTAAATCAGCGAAAGAAACATTTTCATCAATATAAAATCCTTCCACTTGATGAAAGAAGCAATGGGCGCGCGCCGAGATGGCCTCGTTCCTGTATACCCTGCCCGGACAAATAGTACGAATAGGTGGCGCCTGATTTTCCATCACACGCACCTGAATGGAGGAGGTATGCGTTCTTAAAGCAAGCGAACCATTGTATTTTTCCTGATCAGGATTTAAGTTAATGAAAAAAGTATCCTGCATATCTCTCGCCGGATGTTCTGGAGGGAAATTCAAGGCAGAGAAATTATGCCAGTCATCTTCAATCTCCGGACCATCACTCACGTTGAAGCCTATCCGCGAAAAGATAGAAATGATTTTTCTGCGCACAATACTCAAGGGATGAAAAGATCCCAATGGAGATGGATCTGAAGGCAAAGTCAAATCACCTTCCGATTTATTTCCAATCTCTGCACTTTCAAAAGTTTCTTTAAAATGATTCAATCGTTCTTCCGCCGTAACTTTCAAAGTATTTACCTGCTGCCCAAAAGATTTCCTTTCTTCCGGCGCTACCTCTTTCATCTTCGCAAATAAATCCGTCAACACTCCTTTTTTTCCCAAAAAGCGAATACGAAATTGCTCCAATTCTTCTTTAGAGTTGGGAGCGAAGGTTTGTGCCTCTGCTATTAAGGAATCTATATTTACTGAAGACATTTATATTATAAGTAGTTTAGTAGTGCTTATTAAGCACAAATCTTTTTTTGGATACTCGATTCTGGATACTCGATTCTGTGTCTTAGTCTGAATTTACTCGAAATTTAACCGCAGGGGAGTCCGATAGTGATCGAGCGCAATGGATGCTTGAAAATGACAAGAAATCATAATCTTTTTAATAGACTAATGGCCTAATAAAATTCTTATTTATTGCTGCCCCACTTTCGAATTGAATCTTCGAGAATCGAGTATCCAGAATCGAAATTTCATTAGCCCATTTCAATATAATTCCGAATTCCTTGGGATGGAGGCGACGACGAAGTCGAAGTTCTTAATTCTGAATCAACTTAACCGTCATCCGCACATCCGTTTCCGGCCTATCTCCCGGCAATGTTTTCAAAGCGCCAATTTTGTCAATCACATCCATTCCTTCTATCACTTCGCCAAATACGGTGTAATTGCGATCGAGCCATGGAGAACCTCCTATAGTCATGTAATCTTTCTTTTGAGCTTCACTCATTGTAAAGCCCATGCGTTGCTCAGCTTGTGTAATTTCATTTTCGGTCATAGGTTTTCCTTGAACGATATAAAATTGACAACCGCTGCTGGCTTTTTCAGGATTCCCGTCGCGAGCTGCCGCCAAAACTCCTTTCTTATGGTAAAGAGTATCGATTAGTTCTGCCGGAATCTTATAACCCACATCTCCGGAGCCTAACATTTGTCCGGGCGTTGCATTTTTCGATTGAGGATCGCCTCCTTGAAGCATAAATCCTTTTATAACACGATGAAAAAGAAGACTATCGTAAAATCCTTCGCCGGCCAATTTCAGGAAGTTGGCGCGATGTAAGGGCGTCTCTTTATAAAGTTTAATTTTCATCGTACCGTAATCAGTACTGATCTCCACCAAAGTGTCTTTGACTGTGTTTTCCATTGATTTTTTCTTCTTTTGAGCGAATGATCCCGTTCCGATTGCCAGCATCAAGCCAAGGCAGATAAGGAAGCTTTTTTTCATATTGCTGATAATTAATTACTTTTGATTAACAGAAAGGCTTTATTTTTATTGCCGTTCCTGTTGCAAGTTTAACTAAATTTGAACAATCATTGTTGATCTACGTACAAAAACCGTATTCGAAATAAAATGAAGCCTTATCTTATTCTTATTTGCCTTGCCTTTATCGGTTTAATCACTGTTTCTTCTTGTAAAAAAACGAAGGATTGTGAAGCCATTATCACCGTTGTTGATACTTTGGGTCGCCCCGTGGCTGCTGCGAAAGTGGTGCTGCGTCAAGACAGTGTGGTGAATCCCCAAACCGGTGTTCGTGCCGATATTTTTGATGAGGAATTTACTACGAGTAATGGTGAAGCGATTTTTAAGTTCAAATGGGAGGCGGTACTCAATGTAGAGGTAACCTCTTTAACCACTTCGGCGAAGGATTATATCCGTTTAGAGCAGAGTGAAACTGTTCGTAAAACGGTGACTGTTAAATAGTCTTTGTCCCTTCAAATTTATTTAATCTTCTTTTTTTTCCTGTAGATGGGTTTCTTGTGGACTCAGGTAAAATTGCATTGACTATTTTTGCAGGAAATCAGTATTCCTATGTCTATCAAAACAGTCGATCAATTTAATTTCTCAGGCAAGAAAGCGCTTGTTCGTGTTGATTTTAATGTGCCTCTCAACAGCGAATTACAGGTAACAGATCCCACACGTATTCAAGCTACCATTCCTACTATTCAGAAAATTATAAATGATGGCGGTTCCGTTATTTTGATGTCGCATTTGGGTCGACCAAAAGAAGGCCCAGTCGATAAATATTCTTTAAAGCATATACTCACTACATTAAGTACTTTGTTAAAGTTACCTGTGAAATTTGCTGATGATTGTTTGGGGGCAGATGTGCTTGCAGCAGAATTGAAACCCGGCGAAGTTTTATTACTCGAGAACTTGCGCTTTTACAAAGAGGAAGAAAAAGGGGACAAAGATTTCGCAAAGAAACTCGCTACTTACGGCGACGTCTATGTGAACGATGCTTTTGGCACCGCGCATCGTGCGCATGCAAGCACTGCTGTGATCGCGCAATATTTCAAAGGCAATTGCATGTTTGGTTATGTAATGGCAGGCGAGTTGGAGAACGCAGAAAAAGTTTTGATGAAATCTGAAAAACCATTTACAGCCATCATGGGCGGCGCCAAGGTGAGCGATAAAATTTTAATTATCGAACGTTTGATGGACAAGGTAGATCATCTCATCATTGGTGGAGGTATGGCTTATACTTTCATCAAAGCGCAAGGCGGAAACATCGGAAATTCACTCTGCGAAGCCGATAAACTCGACTTAGCATCAAGCATTCTTGCTATGGCGGATTCGAAAGGTGTAAAAATTCATTTGCCTGTTGATTCTGTCAACGCCGATAAATTTGATAAAGACGCCAATACTAACGTAGGGGATATTCGAAATATTGAAGATGGATGGATGGGTCTCGATATTGGTCCGAAATCGGCGATGCAATTTGCAGAAGTTATTAAGCAAAGCAAAACCATTTTGTGGAACGGTCCGATGGGCGTTTTTGAAATGAAGAAATTCGAGAACGGAACAAAAACCGTTGCCGATGCTATAGTTGCTGCTACCAAAGAAGGCGCGTTCTCCCTCATTGGTGGAGGTGATTCTGCAGCAGCCATCAATCAGTTCAACTATGCCGATAAAGTTTCTTATGTAAGTACCGGCGGTGGTGCTTTGTTAGAATACATCGAAGGAAAAGAATTGCCCGGTGTAGCCATGGTGAATGAGAATTGTTAATTTATTCCCTGCGTCTACAATTCCACAAAGAACAATTAAATGAACTATTTAGATTTCATTATTGCCGTCCCTTTAATTTGGGGAGCATACAAAGGATTTCAGCGCGGCATCATTTTCGAAATTGCCATGATCATCGGATTGGTATTAGGACTCTACCTCGCTTTTAAAACCAGCTCACTCTTCGAAGGACTCGTTGGCAAATACCTTGACGCAAGCGGAAAAACGCTGCATTACATGAGCTTCTTCATCGTCTTCATTGCTGTTATCTTAATCATGGTTTTACTCGCCAAACTCCTCGAAGGACTTTTAAAAATCGGAAACCTCAATGTCTTCAACAAAGTCTTTGGCGCACTCTTCGGCATCCTCAAATTTGCAATCGTCGTCAGCGTAATCTTCTCTGTATTCCGTCCCGTCGACGCACACCTCGGCCTCCTCTCCGCCAAAACAAAATCATCATCTTATCTCTACCAACCCGTAGTGCATGTTACCAAATATCTTTTCCCGGCATTGAAAGATGTGCAGCAAGAATTTGGCAAACGCGTCGGATAAATTCGATTCCCTGGGGTGAAGGTGTACACGAAGTCCTTCACCCTCGATGCTCGATTCGGGATTCTCGAAAATTTAGGTCTGTATTGTTATAGCATTGATCAAGAATTTCAATTGGCCACTGATTTATTATTGCCTGCCCGCCGCGGTGGGATGGTTATGATTTATTGTGATTTTTCCCTGCGACCTCTGCGCAGGTACCTGTAGGCTTCCGTCAATACTATTTAAATCAGATCAACTATTTAGAATTCCTTCAGGTTCCCTGCGTCACTTCTGTTGAAAAGTAAATCTTTTTAGCGCAGGTCAACTCTAAACTCATGGATTAAATAAATGCTAATTTTTTATTTGATTAAAGTTCTTTAATTTTAACTTATTCAATGCTCAAGCAGGTATTTGATTTTTTTGGTGTTATTTAACATTTCAACTTTTCGTTCATTTTCTCAGAATGTAGATAGTGATGGAAGTATCAATTTTTTGAAAACGGTTTATTCAACACGATTTGTTGAGGGGCAATTTGAAATAGATTTTGAAATGAAAACTAGTGCTGGGAGCGATACATTTAAATTAGGCGGAATTTGTTTGTTTGACAAAACATTTTTAAATGATGACAGCGTGGCTAGTTTTATTTTTTTGAAAACGAGATGCTAACTTTAATCCTCTATAACAATGAGTATATAGATATTAACAATGCCGATTCAAGTTTTGTGAAAACAAGTTTTGAAAGTGTCGGAAAATCTGCAAGAGGAATAAAATCGAGGGCCGTATTTTGGGATTATCTAAAAGCCAACAATCTTAGCACCTATAAAATAAGTAATACTTTAAACAATTCTAAAGTAATTGATGATTTAATTTGTTACACAGATACGATTAGATGTGATTTAGTAATGGTCGATTCTGTCATATTAAATCTCTTTATTAGAACAAGTGATTCGTCTGTGTCATCCTTTTCAGAGCGACTTTTTAGTTCGAAGCTCGGCAACTATAATCAGTATTCGGAATGGAATTTATCTGAAATTTCTGCTCCGTTCAAACACATGGGCTTTGAAAATTATGTTAATTATTTCAAGGAAAATTATAAAGACAGAGCTCAGGTTGATACAATTGAAATTGTAAGAGATTTTAAAATATTGGCTGGCTCATTAAAGGAAGCAAAATGGAGTAGTCTTTCAAAAGAAAGGATTCGTGTTTCAGATTTAAAGCAAGAATTTCTTTTAATTGATTTTTGGTATTCATCCTGTTATTCGTGTTTGAAAACGATTCCTGAGTTGAACAAAATAGACAGTCTTTTAGGTGATAAAGTAGAAGTTCTTGGGTTTAATTCACGAGATTCAAATGTTGTATCGATCAAAAATTTTGTTTTGAACCAATCAATCAAATATGATATTGTTTTAAAGAATATAAAGTATTGGGAAAAGCTATTTGAAATTGCAGTGTTTCCTACTCTCATTTTATATAACATCAAAGAAAATAAAATTTTATTCTTTAAGCAAGGTTATGAGCCGGGCTTGTTTGAGTTGGTTGAGAAAATAGTAAATAATTAATGCATTGTATTGCCTAAAACCTACTTCGTAACTTTGTTTTCAAAATTCAAATTCGGTATTTTTAGCGCAAGTATCTCTGAAGAATTGCGGAGAACACAAGTTTTTAGGAAAAAAATGCATGCTGATATTATAAATTGTTATGTAATTTTCCCTGAGCTTTGTGAAACATCTCTGTTTTTAGTGGTAATTGCTATCTTAATTTAGAACTAGCCCCTTATTTGTTATTTTGGGTTTGATGCACTCATGTTTTATCATTAACTTTGACTTATGAAAAGTTTGAAGGAACTCGTTATTGTGGACCCAGAAGTGCTGAGCGGACAACCGGTTTTTGTTGGAAGTAGAGTGCCTGTTGTTTCAATGTTTTATCATTTGGAAAGGGGCGTATCTTTGGATGAATTTTTAAGTGATTTCCCAACTGTAAAAAAGGAAGTAGCTATTGCCGTTTTAGAAATTACAGAAAATCTTTTTTCTTCCGGAAATATTAATAAGCTGTATGAAACTGCTGCTTGATGAGAATTTACCAAAAAGGTTAAAATCCGAACTGCCGAATCACCATGTATTTACCGTTGCAGACATGAATTGGAATGGAAAGAAAAACGGAGAATTGTTAACACTTTTGCTTGAGAATAATTTTGATGCCTTCATTACCTTTGATAAGAACCTGCAATATCAACAGAATTTCAATAAATATAAATTGCCGGTCTTGGTTTTAAACGCAAAAGATAATACCTATAATACCTTGAAAAAATTTTCAGCAAGATTGAATGACATTTTATAAATGACATTACTCCCAGGCATAATTGAAATTACTGAATAAGGCGAATTTCATTGGCTGATCGCAGTATAAGTACTTCCAACTTTATTTGCATTTGAAACATAGAATTCTAAGGGTTGTCCACAAAATTCAATTTAATTTTTTTACCACAAAGATCTCGAAGGAATCACTGAGAATACAATTCCTAGTCAGAAGAAATTTTATCTAAATGGAACACGGATTTTGCTGATCAAACTAATTTTTTCGGATTTTTTTGTTGAAATATCGACAAGCAATCCACCAATCTCTCGGGGTGTAGGCTACGACGCAGTCGTTGTCCTTCACCCCCAAACCCCCAATTCACCGATTTGTTAATACTCCAAACTCATTTTCAATCGAACAAAACTTATTAAAGCTACGAACTAATAAAAGGACTAATCATTAAACATTAAAATCTACCTTTGCCAAAATCATTAAAGATCCATGCTCCACATCCGCAACATTGAAGAATTAAAAGCAGAGTGGCTCGAACTACTCGAGCAACTTAACACACAATTCGATACGGATATGGATTTACAAGGTGTGCTTTTTTTGATTGGCGTACAAGAGTTAGGTCATGGTCCAAGGCAATATGAAAAAGCAGAGAAGCAAGATCTCATGCACATCGCCACCTGTAAACTGCTCAGTCAATTTGGCTATTACCAACTCGAAGGGAGCGACGAGCAAGGCTGGCCACACTGGAAACTCGTCCAAAAACTCCCCCGCATGTCACTCGGCGAACAAGATTATTTGTTGAAGCAAGCAGTGATTGATTATTTTCGAGAACAAGGATTGTTTTGAGCGGTGAGTTTTGGGCTTTGGGCTTTGGGCTTTGAGCTTTAAGCTTTTTTTGCATGCTAATTATTTTGTAATCTGTCTCCAATCAGAAGGGCACAGGAGCTGCATGCTTCAAGCCTCAAGCTTCAAGCTTCAAGCTTCAAGCTTCAAGCTTCAAGCCTCAAGCCTCAAGCCTCAAGCTTTTCCTTGGATTCATTGTTTCTGTACAATCCATCATCTGTAAAATCCTAATCTATTATCCCAAATCTGTAAGTTCACTATAACCGTACGTCTGTATTCACAAAAAAACTTCGAGAATCAAGAATCGAGAATCCTCTATTATCCCCTCATCTGTAAAATCCTAATCAATAAGTCCGATATAACCGTACGTCTGTAATCACAAAAAACCTGCAAGAATCAAGAATCGAGAATCAAGAATCAAGAATCAAGAATCAAGAATCGAGAATCAAGAATCAAGAATCAAGAATCGAGAATCGGGAATCGAGAATCATTGCTAAAATCACTGCCCCCTCCTTCATTTATAAAGGTGTCATTAACTATCTTCGCAACATGCAATTCCAATCCGTCATCGGACAAAATACAGTTAAGGAAAAATTAATTTCTTCTTCTCGAGATGGGCGAATTAGTCATGCACTTTTATTTTTCGGACAACCCGGAGCGGGAGTCTTGCCACTGGCGCGTGCCTATGCGCAGTTTTTGAATTGCGAATCTCCAATTGAAAGTGACAGTTGTGGGAAATGTGGTTCTTGCCGCCGAGCATCGAAGATGGAACATCCGGATATTAATTTTGTGTATCCGATTGTGAAGGGCGCCGGAATTAAGGATCCTACCTCGGTGGATTATATTAAAGAGTGGCGCGAGATGTTTGTGGAGAATCCTTATTCGAGTTTGAACAATTGGGTGGATTTCATCTCTACCGGCGATGTGAAGAATAAACAGAGTATCATTCCTGTTGATGAGGCTCAAAAGATCATTCATAAAATTAATCTCAAAGCTTTCGAGGGAAAATTCAAAGTGATTATCATTTGGATGCCCGAAAAAATGAATCTGAACACAGCCAACGCATTGTTGAAAAGCTTGGAAGAACCTACGAAGGATACTTTATTTATTCTTGCTTCCGAATCGCGCGATAGTTTACTAGCAACGATTGTGAGTCGTACCCAATTGGTGAAATTGCAGATGTTAAAGGATGATGAAGTCGCCGAAGCGCTGCAAAAGAATTACAATATCGGCGTTGCGGAGTCGCTGGACATGGCCCGACTCGCCGAAGGCAATTATTCTGAGGCGATGGAAATTGCGGAGCATGAACAAGGAACCGGATCACATGAAGAAGCTTTCATAAATTGGATGCGTTTGTGTTTCAGTCCCTTAAAGACAATGGATAAATTGCTTTCCTGGGTAGATGGGATGGCGGCAGAGAACAAGGAACATCAAAAGCAGTTTTTGGCAGCTTGCTTAAGAGTATTGCGCGAATGTTTAATTGTGAATTTGGCAGATGGTCCGCTCGTGCGTTTGGAGGAGAGTCAACGTATTGCTATTCAGAAGTTTTTACCCTTTGTAAATGTAAATAACATCGATTTATTCAGCACCGAACTTTCAGAAGCAACATATTATTTAGAAAGAAACGCTTCGACTAAAATCTTATTCTTAGATTTGTCCTTGAAGATCTCAAGGATTCTTCAAATGAAGTAATCAACTCCAAGGCGGAGATTGATAATAATTAAAGGCAACTGAAAAAATAGCAATCTATGGGATGTAGCTCTTGTTCAACTGCCACCAGTACCGGAACCCCGTCAGGCTGTAAAAGCAATGGCACATGCGGAACGGGTGGTTGCAATAAATTAAACGTTTATAACTGGCTTTCGGATATGTATCTTCCAGAGGGGCACAAGCCTTTCGATATTGTGGAAGTAAGATTTAAAGGAAGTCGTAAAGAGTTTTTCCGGAATATAAATAACCTCGAGTTGCACGTCGGGGAAATGGTGGCTGTAGAAGGTAATCCCGGTCATGATATCGGGGAAGTAAGTATGGTTGGTGAGTTGGTGCGTTTCCAATTGAAGAAACGTAGTACCGCAGAAGATTCACATGAAATAAAACAGTTGTATCGCGTGGCAAAGCAGCCCGACGTTGAGAAATGGAAGGAGGTAAAGGATTTGGAATTTACCACCATGCATGGCTCACGCAAAACTGCTTTGGCTTTGGGATTGAAGATGAAAATTTCGGATGTCGAGTATCAAGGCGATGGAAAGAAAGCAACGTTTTTTTATACAGCCGATGATCGTGTTGATTTTCGTGAGTTGATAAAACGTTTGGCCGATACTTTTAAAATTCGTGTGGAGATGCGCCAAATTGGAATGCGTCAGGAAGCAGCACGATTAGGAGGTATAGGTTCTTGTGGACGCGAGCTTTGCTGCTCAACATGGCTCACCGATTTCAAAGTGGTTTCTACAAGTGCTGCACGTTATCAGAATTTAAGTTTGAATCCGATTAAACTCGCAGGTCAATGTGGTAAGTTGAAGTGTTGTCTTAATTACGAGTTAGATTCGTACATAGATGCCGTTAGAGATATTCCTGAATCGAATATTCGTTTGTCAACCGGCAAAGGAAATTTACTGCATCGCAAAACCGATATTTTCAAACGCATCATGTGGTACGCCATTCAACCCGAACCTCGTGAAGGAGATGAGCGTACTTTCTTCGGTGCCGAGCAATGGGTTCCGCTTAGTGTGGATCGTGTAAAGGAAATTGTTGCGCTAAATAAATTAGGACAAAAACCGGATGATACCGGTGCGATTGAAATTGAAGAAGAAGATGATTTGGGTTATGATGATGTAGTAGGCCAAGATAGTCTTACCCGCATGGATCGTGCAAAGAAGAAAAAGAAAAAGAGCAAGGGCGGAAGTTCGAGTGCTGGTTCTGAAAACACATCTTCAGAAAATGCAGTTGGTCAACAAAAAAATCGTCCTCAAAGAGGAGGAAAGCCGCAAGCTTCTAATGAGCCTCAAGCTTCCAATAAGCCTCAAGCTTCAAGCTTCAAGCCGCAAGATAAACCACAAGGAAATCGGTCGAATAAACCGCCACAGGCAGCGCCCACTCCTCGTGTGAAACCTTCGCAACAGGATCAAAGCAATCGTCCGCAAAGACAAGCTCCGCAACAAGGTGCTCAGCAAACTCCTCAAGAAACTCCACAACAAGTTCCTCAACAAAAGGCTCCGCAGCAAGCAGCGCCATCACAAGCGCCGCAGCAAAATACGCCGCAGCAAAATGCGCCGCAGCCTAGTGCACCGCAAAATAAACCTGCTGCTCCTGTTACATCTACACCTTCAAATCCACCAAGCAATCGTCCGCCTAGAAAAGCACCGGGTGCCGATAATGCCTAATGTTATTTCTTCTTCATGATCACTAACGTTAATGTCTTTACGAAAATGAATCGCTCATTGTTTTTGTTTTTCGCTATGATGTCAATGCTTTTTGTTTCCTGCGATTCATCGGTGGTGTATGAAGAAAATATCAAGATTGAAAACAATGCCTGGTCCTCGGAAAAGCCATTGGTATTTCAAGCGAATATTCAGGATACATCGATCGGGCATAACGTGTATATCAATTTGCGCAATGCTAGCCATTATCCTTTCAGCAATATTTTTATTTTCATGAACACCACGCTGCCCAACGGACAACTTGACCGTGATACGCTCGAAATTATGTTGGCTTCTAAGGATGGAAAATGGATGGGAAAAGGATTGGGCGATATATGGGACAATCGTATTTTATTTAAACGCAACGTAAGTTTTCCCATGGTAGGAGAATATCGTTTTGAATTAATTCAAGCCATGCGATTAGATCCTTTACCCGGCATCATGGATGGCGGCATTCGAATTGAAAAAGCTACAGGAACAGACTAAAAATATTTGTTATGAAGAAGGAAATCATCAAGAACAAAATTTTAAGAAATTCAATCTTTGTTTTCTTTCTGATGGCATTCAGCTTTTCATCTTATGCACAAGAGGATAAAAATTTAATTTATCATCCCGATGCCGATGCGAAGAAAGAATTGGCTTCAGCGCTTGTCACTGCAAAAACAGAAAAGAAAAATGTAGTGTTGATGGTAGGGGGAAATTGGTGTCGCTGGTGCAAAATGTTTGAAAAATTCAAAACCGAAAATGCCAAAGTAGATTCCACTTTAAAAAAGGATTTTGTTTTTCTGCACATCAATTACAGCAAAGAAAATAAAAACGAAGCCCTTCTCGCCACCCTCGATTTCCCCCAGCGATTCGGATTTCCTGTCTTTCTAATTTTAGATAAAGAAGGCAAACGCCTGCACACACAAAATTCTGCCTACCTCGAAGAAGGCGAAGGATACAGCGAAGAAAGAACCATCGATTTCTTGCATCAATGGAATGTGGAGGCATTGGATCCTGAGAATTATATTGGGAAATAAAAAATATATATTAAATTATATACGGACAGGTCGCGACCTGTCCGTATATAATTTAATCGCGCGACGTACATTCAATTTTTATAATTTATGAAAAAATAGAAATGGCAAATCCCAAAATTATATTCGGAATAAAATTCAATTTATTATTCCTCCTCCTATTTTCATTTCCATCCCTACAGGCTCAATCACCCTACAACTATTCTTTCAATAAATCGGAAAGCAATTTAAAAGCTGCTGTGGTTTGTGCGCATCCTTTGGCATCGGAGGTGGGAGCAAATATTTTATTGCAAGGTGGGAATGCATTTGATGCAGCGATTGCAACGCAGCTGGCGCTCGCCGTGGTGTATCCGCGTGCCGGGAATTTGGGAGGTGGTGGATTTATGTTGGGACACTTAAAAGATAATATTTCTTTTGCTATTGATTTTCGTGAAACGGCTCCCGGAGCTGTATTTGCTAACGTGTACGTAGATACGCTAACAGGAAAGGCAGATACAAACCTCTCCCTGCACGGACCTTCTTCCGCAGGCGTTCCCGGAACAGTAGCCGGCATTTTTAAAATGATGCCTTATGCAAAATTGTCTTTCGATTCCTTGATAGCTCCTGCCATTCGCTTGGCGAAATATGGATTTTGCCTTTCCGCTTTGGAAGCAAGAAAATTAAATGATCATCAGGAGGTTTTTAAAAAAGATAACAAAGAAGTTATTTTATTTGTGAAGAAAGAAGGTTGGAAAGAAGGGGATACTTTACGCCAGCATGATTTGGCAAAAACATTAATCCGAATTAAAGAAGATGGTCAGGATGGATTTTATAAAGGCGAAACGGCAAAACTCATTCTCGAAGAAATGAAACGTGGAGGCGGATTTATTTCTGCATTTGATTTGGCAAATTATACGGTGCGTATGCGTGATCCTATGAAATTTAATTACCGCGATTATAATTTGGTAATGATGCCATTACCGAGTTCTGGTGGGATGATCAATCAGCAAGTATTAACGATGCTTCAAATTTTAGAGAAGAAATACGGCAAAGCAAAAACTCCCATTGCTTTTTATCAGCGTTTCATCGAAGCAGAACGAAGAGCTTTTTCCGATCGCAGTTTTTATTTAGGAGATCCCGATTATACAGATGCTCCCGTCGATTCGCTTTTGACAATGAATTATTTGAGATCACGTATTGCTGATTTTGACCCTGAGCGGGCTTCTATCAGCGCCGACATTCAACCCCGAATTTTTGAAAGCGATGAAACCACCCATTTGAGTATTCTGGATGCTGAAGGAAATGCGATTTCAATTACAACCACACTCAATGGAAATTACGGATCGAAGACCTTGGTGAAAGGGGCCGGATTTTTTCTGAACAATGAAATGGACGATTTCAGCATTCAACCCGGAGTACCCAATCAGTTTGGTGCCATCGGTGCCGCTGCGAATGCGATCGGACCGAATAAAAGAATGCTAAGCAGTATGTCGCCGCTCATCGTTTTGAAAAATGATAAAGTTTTTGCCTTGATGGGCGCACCGGGCGGGACAACGATTCCTACTTCGGTGAATTTGACCTTTCTTCGTTTGGTCGATTTAAATTTCACTCCGCAAGAAGCTGTCGCTGCTCCACGTTTGCATCATCAATGGCTGCCGGATGTACTTTATTTGGAAAATGGTTTTTCAAAGCAAGAAGCGGATGAGTTGCAATTGATGGGGCATAACACAAAATTTAGAGGTGCTTTTGGAAGTATCGAGTTGATTGTGCTCGATAAAAATGGGAGCTATACAGGAGTTGGTGATCCGCGGGGAGACGATAGTGTAAAGGGGATTTCAAGAGAGAAGGATTAATATTGCGTTTTCAATTAACATGTTTTACTTAATAGCCTCTGTTCAAAGCATTTTATTTTCAACGAGACATGTAATCAATACTCGATTCTTGCTATTTTTGCATAATGGTGAACGGGATGTTTTGGTTGGGATTTAATGTATTCATTCTTGCTTTGCTTGCTTTTGATTTAGGTGTCATCAATAAAAAAGAGAAAGAAGTTACCTTTAAAGAATCCATTTTATGGGTAGCGTTTTGGTCTTCCCTTGCGCTTGCTTTTAATGGATTGGTCTATTATTGGTTCGGACCCGTGAAGGCCTTCGAATTTTTAACCGGATATGTGATTGAATGGTCCCTGAGTATTGATAATCTTTTTGTGTTTATTGTCATATTCAAATATTTCAAAGTGCCCAAGATATATCAGCATCGTGTATTGTTCTGGGGAATTTTAGGAGCGCTAGTTCTAAGAGGGACTTTCATTGTAGTTGGTGTTGCACTCTTCGAAAAATTTGATTGGATGATTTATGTTTTTGGTGGAATATTATTGTTCACCGGAATAAAAATGTTGTTTCAGAGTGATGACGAAGATCCGCAACTCGACAACAATATTTTCGTTCGCGTTTGTAAAAAGCTATTGCCGGTGACTGATGAATATCACGGAAAATATTTTTTTGTAAAGCAAGGTATGAAATGGGTCGCTACGCCATTGTTCATTGTGTTGGTGGTGGTTGACTTTACCGATTTAGTTTTTGCTGTAGATTCCATTCCTGCCGTATTATCCATCAGCTCCGATCCCTTCATTGTTTATACCAGCAATGTATTCGCCATTCTCGGATTACGTTCTCTGTTTTTTGCTTTGAGTGGTATGATGGATTTATTCAAATATTTGAAATACGGATTGGCCATCATCCTCTCTTTCGTTGGTGTAAAAATGCTCATCTCTAGTTATTATCATATTCCTGTGGAGGTTGCTTTGTTTGTGGTGGTGATGGTTTTGGCGATAAGCATATTGTTTTCACAAATAAAAAATAGACAAGCGTAGATTTATTTGCGAAGTTCAGAAATATCATTGTACTTAGAAAAATTGCTTTTGTTTTCGAGGCCAAAATTTCACGCAAAGAGGCAAAGAGGCAAAGGCGCTAAGGTATTTAAGTGTAAAAGTATTTGTCGAAATTGGTATTTTAAAATGCATATTTAATTTATTGTGTGTGTAACTAATTAAGGAGAATTAAAATGTTTAGGAGTGATAATTCTTATTTTTAATTTATTGCTTTTCTAGTAGGATGAATCAAGTTCACTAGGCCTAATTAAATTGCGTTCTTTACTCCTATGCCTTTTGCGGGAAACCTGATTATATTTATTGCTAAAAGACTAGTTTTGCTCAAGAATTATTTATTTCTGCTTCTCCGCGCCCGATAGCTATCGAGCTCTTCGTGCACATTATGTAACTTCTAAACCTTGTGCTATCCATGTTATGTTGATTTGTATTTTAGATGACCTTGGAAATCTTTGCAATTTGTTTCGTAATAGCTTAAAATTAATTAGTAAAATTGTTTTTCTTTACATTTAAACCTTTCTTCCTGAAAGCATTCATAGCATCCATTACCCCATCTCAAAAAATGAAAAAAATAATCCTCTCGCTCACTTTAATTTTCATTGCTTTATTTTCATCTGCACAAAAAAATACCATCTTAATCATTGCTGATGATTTAGGAGTAGACTATTTAAGTTTTTATGCCAACGGCGGAGATACTGCCATTGTTCCAAACATTCGAAGTTTATTGGCAACAGGAATTCAGTTTAACAATGCCTGGGCAAATCCTGTTTGTTCACCTACACGCGCTGCCATGTTTACCGGTCGCTATGCTTTTCGGAATGGAGTAGGAACCGTTATAAGCAATGCCTCTACGCCTCAACTTGATACCGCTGAGCGAAGTGTTGCCCGACTTTTACGTGATTTTGCTCCCTTAAATTATGCAACAGCGAATGTGGGCAAATGGCACATGCATTTAGCCAATCCTGTTCCTCAACGTACATTTCCCAATTACATGGGTTATGATTTGTATTCCGGAAATTTCAATGGTGCCATAAGCGATTACTCTAATTATGTTCGAATTAAAAATGGAGTGATGGATACTGTCACTACCTATGCGACCACGCAAACTGTTAATGATGCGATGGATTGGTTAGATACTTTATCCGGACAAAAACCATTTTTTCTTTGGTTAGCTTTTAACGCGCCTCATTTCCCATTTCATAAGCCACCGAATAATTTGCATTCTTATTCTGCTTTACCCGGGACCACGAATCACATCAATGCTTTTCCTGAATTGTACTTTAAAGCCATGGTGCAAGCAATGGACACAGAAATTGGTAGACTTTTTCAATACCTTGATTCAAATAATTTAAGAGATAGCACGAACATTATTTTCATTGGTGATAACGGTTCCGATCGTGATGTAACGCAACTAACAAACATCAATCATGCAAAAGGAACCTTGTATGAAGGAGGAATTCATGTACCTATGATCATTGCAGGTCCTGCAGTGGTGAATCCGGGCCGACAAAGCGATGCCTTGGTTTCCACGCCGGATTTATTTGCTACTATACTCGAACTTTCTGGATTTTCGAACTGGATAAATTTTATTCCGGCAGCTAAACTTCCTGTTGATGCGATTAGTTTAGTGCCAATAATTTTGAATGATACGACCGACGTGCGCCAATGGATTTTTTCGGAGCAGTTTCAAGTCCCTACAAATGCATCCGATGCAAAAGCTATGCGATCAAAAACGCATAAGCTCATTCGTTTTGATTCGGGTGCAATTCAGTTTTATGATTTAACCATTGATCCACTTGAAGCGAATAATTTATTTGGGCAAAGTTTAACAATACTTCAAACACAACAGTATAATTTTTTATGCAATGAGTTGAATGCACTGTTGAATCAAAATTCTTGTACGCCATTGAGCACATCTTTAGGAGAAAATGAGCAAGAAAATGATTTGCCATTCCTCTTTCCAAATCCTACAAGCAAGTTGCTGAATGTTGAATGGAAAAATCATGAAAATGAAACATTGATACTGAAAGATGCCATTGGCAAAATTGTCAAACAAGAAAAGCCTGGTGTTTGGGATGTTTCACATTTGCAGAGTGGAGTTTATTTTTTGTCTTCTGAAAAAACGAAGTGGAATAGGGCGATGAAAGTCTTTATCAGTAATTAATTCCACATATTTATTGATCCAGAGTAATTCTATAATTAAATTTAAACGCATAGCTCTCCGCTCATAGCTCACAGCTCATACCGGACTCGGGCGATGAAAGTTTACATCAATAATTAATTCCACGTATTTTTTTTTAGAAATGGATTGCCTTATCAAATTGAACACTGATTTAGCAGATTTAACCGATAAAGGCTGATTTATTCTTAATTTGTAGCAAGGGACATTTTTTTGCTTGATAAATTGCTTTCCTCGTATTAAGCGAATAACGAATCGCCAATTCGCCAATTTACCAATTATTTTAATTCCGATCTTTGCCCCTCATGAAATTTAGTCCCGCATTTAATCTAGCACTTCGCTTCTGCAAGTATTATGTTACGGCAAGCAACCGTCACGGATTACAAGCTCCATTTGCGTATCAATTGAATGATTTTGTTTTTCGTAAGGATAAGAAAGAAGCAGATCAGGAGCCGATCGAAAACTTAAGAAGAAAATTAGTAGCGAATAAAAATAAAATTAGTGTACTCGATTTCGGTGCCGGTTTCGGAGGCAAGGTGTACAAGGAACTAAGTATTTCATACATCGCGAAAAATTCGGCGAAACCTCCCCGTTATGCGCGGATGTTGTATCGGCTAGTGAAGTATTTAAAACCCGCAACGATTCTTGAACTTGGAACATCACTAGGAATTTCTGCGCTCTATCAAGCTGCCGGAAATCCATCTGCAAAAGTAATTACGCTGGAAGGTTGTCCGCAAACAGCTGCTATGGCGCTAGAGAATTTTAATTTATTTCCTGAATTTAATATTGAAATTATAGTAGGCGCTTTCGATGAAACTTTACCTGAAGTTTTATCGGAACTGAATGATATCGATTTTCTATTCATGGATGGGCATCATCAACTAGAAGCTACTTTTCGTTATTTGCAATTGTGTTATCCGAAGTTGAGTGCGAATGCAGCAGTGATTATCGATGATATAAATTGGTCGGAAGAAATGCGCTTGACTTGGAAAAAACTAGTCGCCGATGCGCGATTTACCTTGTCGCTGGATGTTTTTATGATGGGAATTTTGTTTACGAGTAAAGCGCTGAGCAAGGAAAATTTTGTGTTACGTTACTGACATTAATAATTTCGTTTCTTCGATTTCCCCTTCGAAACATCTGCATAAAAACAGCAGCTTTAGAGAAAATTTTAACTCAAACGACAAATTCTTCTGCTCACACGAATCTTTGCTATCGCATTCTTCCTTATTTTTGAAAAAAAGCGAAAACGTGGAACCAATTATCCGTGTACAAAATATTTCCAGGCATTATAAAGTAGGTCTCGAGACAATTTACGCATTGCGCTCTGTAACGCTGAACATTTCTAAGAATGAATATGTGGCATTGATGGGTTCTTCAGGCTCAGGAAAATCTACTTTGATGAATGTGCTCGGCTGCTTAGATACTCCTACTGGTGGCGAATATTTTTTAAATAATGTAGATGTGTCGAAGTTGAGCGATAATCAACTAGCTGAAATTAGAAACAAGCAAATCGGATTTGTTTTTCAAACTTTTAATCTCTTGCCTCGCTCTACAGCGCTCGACAATGTAGCATTGCCACTTGTTTATGCCGGAATAGGGAAGGAGGAGCGTGAAGCGAAAGCATTGAAGACTTTGCAGGATGTAGGACTGGGCGACCGTGTCACGCATCGTCCGAATGAACTGTCGGGTGGTCAACGCCAGCGTGTCGCTATTGCTCGCGCCTTAGTGACAAAGCCTTCCATCATTTTGGCCGATGAGCCAACAGGAAATTTGGATTCTAAAACTTCTAGTGAAATCATGGATTTACTTTCGGAAATTCATAGAAACGGAAATACAGTCATTTTGGTAACGCATGAAGAAGAAATTGCCCGTCATGCACATCGCATTGTTCGTTTGAAAGATGGAATGGTAGAATCAGATACCATCAATCCGGATCCCATCAAGTTCACATCTCAAATTAGCGCATGAAAATTTATACGAAAACCGGCGATAAAGGTCAAACGTCATTGATCGGCGGGACGCGAGTTCCGAAACATCATCTTCGCATTGAATCCTATGGAACAGTAGATGAACTTAATTCTTGGATTGGTTTGATCCGCGATCAGGAGGTGGATGCTTTGAGCAAGAGTACTTTACTTGAAATTCAAGATCGATTATTCACCATCGGATCTCATTTAGCGAGTGATCCGGAGAAAAGTCGCATGAAATTGCCGGAGATTCATCCGGAAGATGTGGAAGTGCTTGAAAAAGAGATCGATCGCATGACCTTACAAATTCCCGAGTTAAAATCATTTATTTTGCCTGGAGGTCTTACACTAGTTTCTTTTACACATATTGCACGTTGTGTTTGTCGCCGATGTGAGCGCTTAATCACTCATTTGAACGAAGAAAAATCTGTTAACGAGCTCATTATTATTTATATGAATCGCCTTTCCGATTACCTCTTTGTGCTGAGTCGCTACTTTGGAATGCTTAATAAAGTAGAAGAAAGTCCATGGAACCCGAAATTGTGAAAAAACATACCTGCATTTTTTAGCATTTTAGAGTTTCATTTTGTTATTTTTGCGCCCCTCCCTAGGAAGGGAAAACTATTCAAGTAAATTATCGTTAAAAGTTTTAATTGTTTAAAATATGTATTGGACCCTCGAACTAGCACAACATCTTGAAGATGCCCCTTGGCCGGCAACTAAAGACGAATTGATTGATTATGCCATTCGTTCCGGTGCTCCGATGGAAGTAATAGAAAACTTGCAGGAGCTCGAAGACGAAGGTGAATCGTATGAAACGATTGAAGAGATTTGGCCAGATTATCCTACCAAAGATGATTTCTTCTTCAACGAAGATGAATACTAAATAAAAAAGCCCCTCAAATTTGATGGGCTTTTTTTATTCTCGAAGTTCGATTCTGGATTCTCGATGCTCGATGTGCATTACCAACGACCAACGACCAACGACCAGAACTTAATTCGCTACCTCACTCATGAATTTAATTCGAATCAATCGAATTTCATCCAGCGTATAATCGTTTTCTCCTAATTTATTGAGCGCAACTTCTACCGAATCATTTTCTGCAGTGCGGAAATAATCATATACTTCGTCCTGACGCTCTTCATCAATCATTTCATTCACGTAATATTGAATGTCGACGAATGTTCCGGAAGCAACAATGCTTTCAATTTCGGTGATAATATCATTTAACTTTAATCCTTTCGAACGCGCCATATCATCTAAAGAAATTCTTCTGTCGATGTTTTGTATGATGTGAACTTTCAATCCACTTTTATTCACCACACTCTTCACCACCATATCATCCGGACGCTCAATTTCATTTTCATCAACATATTTTTTGATGAGTTCAATGAACGGCTTTCCGTATTTGTTGGCCTTTCCTGTTCCTACACCGGTGATGTTTTTTAATTCATCAATAGTGATCGGATAATTTGTCGCCATCTCTTCTAAAGATGGATCCTGGAAGACAACGAAGGGCGGAAGATTTTTTTGCTTCGCAACATTTTTACGCAAAGTCTTGAGCATTTCAAACAATTGCTCATCTGCAGCACCACCACCTGCACCTGCGATATCATCATCGTCATCACTTTCGGTATCTTCAAATTTAGAATCCAAGGCGATTTTAAATGAACTTGGAGATTTGATAAAGGCATGACCTTCTTCACTTACTTTCAAAAGACCATAATTATCGATGTCTTTTGTGAGGTATCCTGCAAGTATCGTTTGTCGAATTAACGTAGTCCAAAAAAGTTCTCCTTTATCAACTCCTTCTGCAAATACTTCTAAAGAATTATGCTTGTAATTTTTTACTTGCTGATCTAAGTGTCCGATGAGGATATTGACAATATGTTCTCCTTGATGTTTTTCTTTTACCAATAAAATAGTTTCAAGCAACAAGGCCAATTCTTCTTCTGCTTCAATCATTGGTTTTGGATGCAGGCAATTGTCGCAACTACCACAATTATCCTGATCATAACGCTCGCCAAAATAATTCAACAACACACGGCGACGGCATACCGAAGTTTCCGCATAACCTACTGTCTCTAATAAAAGTTGTTTTCCGATTTCCTGTTCAGCTACCGGTTTGCCTTTCATGAATTTCTCTAGCTTCTCGATGTCTTTATAGCTGTAGAAAGTAACACATCTTCCTTCACGACCATCTCTACCGGCACGACCAGTTTCCTGGTAATATCCTTCTAAACTTTTTGGAATATCATGATGTATTACAAAGCGAACATCTGGTTTATCAATTCCCATTCCGAAGGCGATGGTAGCTACAATAACATCCATTTCTTCCATCAAAAATTTATCCTGATGAGAAGCGCGTGTAGTTGCATCCAATCCTGCATGATAAGGCAATGCACGAATACCATTCACAGTTAAAGTTTGTGCCACCTCTTCCACTTTTTTGCGGCTGAGGCAATAGATAATTCCTGATTTGCCTTGATGTTGCTTTACAAATTTGATCATTTCTTTCAATACGTTGATCTTCGGACGTATTTCATAATATAAATTCGGACGATTAAATGAAGCTTTAAAAACTTCCGCGTCCATCATGTTTAAATTTTTCTGAATATCTGCTTGTACTTTTTCCGTAGCAGTTGCAGTAAGTGCAATGATGGGAACTTCTCCAATTTGTTCGATGATAGAACGAAGGCGACGGTATTCGGGACGGAAATCATGTCCCCATTCAGAAATACAATGCGCTTCATCGATGGCAAAAAATGAAATATTGACATCCTTTAAAAATTTGATGTTCTCTTCTTTTGTTAGAGACTCCGGGGCAACGTACAATAATTTCGTGTTTCCGTCGGTGATGTCTTTTCGAACTTTAGTGATTTCTGCTTTATTCAAAGATGAATTTAAAAAATGCGCAACCCCATCATCTGTATTAAAACCACGAATGGCGTCTACCTGATTTTTCATCAAGGCAATTAATGGAGAAATGATAATTGCGGTACCTTCACTCATCAAGGCCGGCAACTGGTAACACATCGATTTACCACCACCTGTGGGCATAATGACAAAGGTGTTCTTTCCCGCTAATACATTGCGTATTACCGCTTCTTGCGCACCTTTAAACTGCTCATACCCAAAATATTTATTTAACGCTTCTGAAAGCGTATTCTCTTCAACTAACATGATTAGATTGGAAATTTAAGGACGACAAATTTACATTATTTTTGCTCTTGAGAAGAGTAAAAATTCAATTAATAATATTTGTTTCATTTTGAATTCACTCTTAGCTACGATAAGTTTAACAACATAAAGGTGAAGATATTGTTTTGAAATTAATAAAACAAGATTTTTAATCCTTTTACATGTAAAAAAATGATCTTTGCAATTCTTTGTCAATTCTCTAAGATGCTATGATAAACGAAGATAATATTATTTTGCTTGCAAAAGAAACTTTAACCATCGAAGCGGATGCTGTTAAAGGATTAATTGAAATGCTCGATAAAGATTTTGTATCGACTGTTCAGCTAATTCATTCATCGAATGGTAGGGTGGTGGTGAGCGGAATTGGAAAGTCAGCGATTATCGCCAGTAAAATCGTTGCTACATTTAATTCAACGGGTACGCCCTCTATTTTTCTTCATGCTGCAGATGCTATTCATGGTGATTTGGGAATGATCCAACGAGATGATATTGTTGTTTTAATTTCAAATTCAGGTAACACTCCTGAAATCAAAGTTTTAGCTCCGCTGATTAAAAGTGGTGGAAATAAGTTGATCGCAATGGTGGGCGAGAAAAACTCGTTTTTATCGAAGCAGGCCGATTATATTTTGTCTACATCTGTAAAAAAGGAAGCTTGTCCCAATAATTTGGCTCCTACCAGCAGCACGACGGCACAATTGGCCATGGGCGATGCTTTGGCGGTTTGTTTATTGGAGATGAAAGGCTTCACTTCTCAGGATTTTGCTAAATATCATCCGGGAGGAGCACTTGGCAAACGTCTTTATTTAAAAATTGATGACTTGGTTTCTTCTGAAAACCAGCCGATTGTTAGTCCGGAAGCTTCCTTGAAAGAAGTGATCTTCGAGATTTCTTCGAAACGATTGGGGGTAACGGCAGTGGTGGAGAAGGATACTTTAGTTGGAATTATTACCGATGGCGATTTACGTCGTATGATGGAAAAGGAGTCTTCATTTACAAATCTTAAAGCAAAAGAAATCATGACGAAGTCACCGAAAACAGTGCAACGTGAAACAATGGCTGTGGAAGCATTGACCATAATGAAGTCAAATAATATTACGCAGTTGGTGGTTAGTGAAGGTCCTAAATTTATAGGATTCGTTCATTTGCATGATTTATTGAAGGAAGGAATTATTTGAAGAGAGAAATGTAGTGGCCGAAGCATTTTTTAAAAGAATTAGACAGGTCTCGTTTTGTTTTTTGGTCAAATTTGTGATTGTGGTTTTCTGTTATATTTGTTCGAATAAATAACCTTTCAGTTTTTTCTAAAAGTTTTAAAGAATTTCGGATAAAAATATAGGTTTAAAATATTATTTATGATCAGTCAAATTCTAAAAATAATTTTAATCCACGCAATCTTAATTTGCATTCAATCATTTTCAAATTTGGCAGTTGCTCAATCATTCACTGTTAATACCAATTCCGATGATTGTGAAGTTTTTATTGATGGATTAAGTGTAGGTGTTGGAAAAAAGGTAGTTGTTAATCATAAATTCGAAAAATATTTAATACAAATTGAGGTAACTAGACCTGATTACAAGCCCGAATTCAATGTATTTTATAAGGGAGAAAAAGAGATTAGGATTTATGTTTTACGAAAATCTCTAATAAAGGAAAAGGAAGTACCTCCTATTGTGGCAACAGTAAATTTAGGGTTAAATCCAATTGTTCGAACATATCATTATGATTTTTTAAAAGCGAGAACCCAATATTTTGATGTGGTGAACAGTAAATGCAAAAATTGTTCTGATGAAAATGGATTTCAAATTGAAGGTTTAAGGAATGGATTTAAAGGGCTTGCTTCAACAGGATATGTGGATACAAATTTAGCCGTTTTGAATTTAGGAAATAATAGATGCAGGTTGGAAGTTGGAATCAATTCATTAAATATTTTGTATTTAGAGCCTGAAATTTATTGCCGAAATGTAGCTGTGAAAATGGAAGTGGAAATGTCTTATGTTTTTGATGATAATTACGGTAGGGAAATTTTTAGAGGAGCTAAAAAGGGCAAGTCTGGAGTCTATAGTTTGGATGCTATAGGTTGGCAAAAGTTGGATTGTCAAGGACAGTTAAACTATATAGAAAAGTATTTTCAAGAAGCAATCGCCAATTCGTTTTTTGATATGATTGCTGATTCAGCTTTTAAAAATGTTTTTTCTGATAAGGAAAAGTTCAGCGCTGCAAAAATGGATGTGTTAAGGATAAAGCCTACAGCATTAGTTACAGAAATGAAGTCTGCCTTGAGTGCAACAGTTACGATTACAGCCGATGGTTCTTTCGGATCTGGATGTGTGATTAGTAATGATGGGTATATTTTGACAAGTTATCATGTTATTTCTGAAACTGAAGATAGTTTGATAAAAGTAATTAGTAATAAAGGAGATACTCTTATTTGTAAAGTAGAAAGGACCAGCAAGAAAGCAGATTTGGCACTATTGAAGGTAGAAAAGGCATTTCCTTTTTCATTTAAATTAGATGAGAATTCGGAATTTGAGGTCGCTGACGAAGTAATTGCAATAGGCACCCCTGCTTATATGGAATTGAGTCAAACGGTTTCTAAAGGGATTATTTCTGGGGTTAGGAATAGTACCGATGGAATAAAATTAATTCAAACTGATGTTAGTGTAAGTCCAGGTAATAGTGGTGGTCCATTAATTCGACGGCCAGCAACATTCCTTGGGGTTGTAAATTCAAAAATTTCAGGAAATAGGGTTGAAGGCCTTGGTTTTTGTACTCCTGTTTCGGATGTTATTAAATTCTTGAAATTAGAAGTAAGATAAAATAGGAAAAACGACTGCGTAATTTCTCTTTTTTCTAATTCTTCATCTTAATTAGGATTTATTCCAACTTTTTACTACCCTCTAACTCCCCAAATTCCACTAATATTGCAGTCTGAATTGGATGTGCATGTCACGTATGAAAAATGAACGTAGTCACGAAATGACTTTCCTCGATCACCTCGAAGCTTTGCGCTGGCATATTGTACGTTCCGCCATTTTTATTATAGCTATTGCCATTGTGGCTTTCATGAATAAGGAATTTATTTTTGATGGAATCATCATGGCACCTAAAAATTCTGATTTTTTCACGTATCGGATGATGTGCGATTTGAGTACGAAGTACAATTTGGATATGTGTTTGGATAAAGTGGATTTTACTGTGATTAATCTGAATATAAGTGGTCAGTTTACCACGCACATGTGGATCGCTTTCATGACCGGATTCATCATCGGTTTTCCTTATTTGATATGGGAACTGTGGCGTTTTATTAAGCCTGCACTTTCTGAAAAGGAGATTAAAATATCGCAAGGTGTGGTGTTTTTTACTTCACTATTGTTTATGCTGGGGGTGATGTTCGGCTATTATATTATTACGCCTCTTTCAATTAATTTCCTAGGCAATTATAAAGTGAGTGAAGAGATTGCGAATTCAATTAGTATGGATTCCTATATTAATACCGTGACCGTTTTGTCAATGTCTACAGGACTAATTTTTGAATTACCAATGGTGGTTTATTTCCTTAGTAAATTAGGAATTTTAACTCCGGAATTTATGCGGAAACATCGCAAACATGCAATGGTTGTGAATTTAATTATTGCAGCATTAATTACTCCTTCGCCGGATGTGACGAGTCAATTGATGGTCGCTGTTCCATTATTGATACTTTATGAAATAAGTATTTATGTATCGAAAGCTGTGGCGTTTAAAAAGAGAAAAGCATTGGCAGCTTAAAAATGAACAATCGTCGATTTTAAAATAAAAGGAAAAGCATAAATCTATGGCATTTGTAAAAGACTTTAATGAGTATCGTGAAATGATGAATGAGAAAATCCTGGCTCAAGGAAATCTCAATATGAAAAGGTTTTGGGCACTGGATGCTTCTACCTATCAGGCAGGTGCTTTGGATGTGAAAACCAAGGAGATGCTGGGACTAATATCTTCGATGGTTTTGCGTTGTGATGATTGTATTCGTTATCATTTGGGCAAATGCAAGGAGCAAAATGTAAGCACGGAGGAGTTGTTTGAAATCTTCTCTATTGCAAATTTAGTCGGAGGAAGTATTGTGATTCCACATACCCGCCGCGCTCTCGAATATTGGGAAGAATTAGGAACATTGTCTGAGAAATAACGTTTAAAATTTTAAATAAAGGAATTAGATTTGCCGTTATGAAATATTGTTATCTCGCATTTTTATTTGTCTTCCTTTTTGTTTCGCCTTCTCTGGCGCAACAAACCAAAATCAGAGGCAAAGTAACGGATCAGTTAACGAACGAACCTATTCCATTTGCCACAGTTGTTTTTAAGGGAACTACCATCGGTGCCAATACGGATATGGATGGTAATTATTTTTTAATTACAGATGCTCCCGGCGATTCAATTTTTGTGACGCTGGTGGGTTATCTTCCTGTGAAGATGCGTGTGAAGAAAGGACAAGAACAGACAATCAACATGGTAATGAAGGCAAGTAAAGTGGAGTTGCAGGAAGTGGTGATTAAAGCAGGGGAAAACCCGGCCAATATTTTATTCAGAGAAATTATCAAACACAAACCTGAAAACAATCATTCAAATTTAGATTCTTATCAGTACGAAGTGTATAACAAACTGGAGTTTGATTTGACGAACATCAGTGAAAAGATGAAGAAGAATAAATTGTTGAAGCCTTTCGCTTTTGTTTGGGATAATATCGATAGCAGTGAGACCAACAGCAAACCTTTTCTTCCCTTTTTTATCTCCGAAACTTTGTCGGATATTTATTACAAAAGCAAACCATCAAGCAAACAGGAAGTTATTAAAGCCAGTAAAGTTTCCGGCTTAGAAAATGCTTCGGTAACTCAATTTTTGGGAGACATGTACCAGCGTGTGAACCTCTATGATAACTTCATTGAGCTTTTTGGAAAAGGATTTATTAGTCCGGCCTCTGATTTAGGCTTGGTGTATTACCGCTATTATTTATTGGATTCAACCTACCTCGATAATCAATGGTGTTATAAGATGAAATTTAAACCACGTCGTCCGCAAGAGCTGACATTCAGTGGCGAGTTTTGGGTGCATGATACCACCTTCGCGATTAAAAAAATATCCATGCGTATTGCACACGATGCGAATATCAACTGGGTGGAGGATATGGCGATTGTGCAAGAGTACACTTATGTGCAGGATTCTACCTGGATGTTGAGTCGTGATGTGTTGGTGCTCGATTTCGCTGCCCGACAAGAAGGCATGAGTTTCATTGGTAGAAAATCAACAACCTATAAAGACATCATCATCAATCATGAAATTCCTGCAGAGATTTTTAATGGCACAGAAATAATTCGAGTGAATGATGATGCCTTAAAAAAGACAGCCGATTTCTGGAACGGTGCTAGGCATGATTCCTTAGCCGAACGTGAGCAAAAAATCTATCACATGGTAGATACAATTAAAACTTTACCTGCATTCAAAACATACGTGGAACTTGTCACGCTTTTCTTCACTGGATTTAAAGACATCGGATTGATTGAATTGGGGCCGTATTACACCGTGTATAGTTACAATCCCATCGAAGGAAATCGTTTTCGAGTAGGGATGAGAACCAGTGATGATCTCAGTACAAAAATTCAGTTAGAAGGTTATTTAGCCTACGGATTAAAAGACGAGCGTTTTAAATACATGGGTTCGGCGAAGTTTAAAATATCATCGCAGCCAAGGCAATTTGTAGGAGCACAATATCGATTCGATGTAGAACAGTTGGGACAAAGTGATAATGCTTTTCAGGATGATAATATTCTTTCTTCTTTATTCAGACGAAATCCGGCAACGAAATTAAATACTTCCCGACTTCAAAAAATTTGGTACGACATTGAGTGGTTTCCAGGACTCAGCAATAAAATTACTTTAACGCATAATGAATTTCGTCCATTGGGATCTTTGGACATTAGTTATTACACCAACGATGAAAAAACCTATGTTCAGAATTCTTTTCAGACCACACAGCTAAGTGTGTTTATGCGCTTTGCATACCGAGAAAAATTTGTTGCGGGTAAAGTTGATCGCATTAGTTTGGGAAGTGAATATCCCACCATTCAAATTAATTACACCAAAGGAATCAAAGGATTTTTAGAGGGCGATTTTGATTATCATAAACTATCCATTCGTGTGGATGATCGCTTAAAATTAAATCCATTTGGTTATACTTATTGGGTGTTGAGTGCAGGAAGAACCTGGGGAAAAGTTCCGTATCCGCTCTTAGAAATTCATCCCGGCAATGAAACTTATTTTTACGATTACGCTGCATTTAACATGATGAACTTTTTTGAATTCGTCAGCGATTATTATTTAAGCGGATACGCCACACATCACTTCGATGGATTCTTCCTCGATAAAATTCCATTGTTACGCAAATTGAAATGGCGTGAAGTAGCACAAGTAAAAGCGGTATGGGGTGAATTATCAAATTCCAACCTCAACATACAAACCGATAAGTCTTTATTCTATTCACTCAACAAAAAGCCCTACGTAGAAGCCGGTCTTGGCGTTGAAAATATTTTGCGCATCCTCCGCGTCGATTTCCTTTGGCGTCTCAGTTATTTGGATAATCCCGATATTTCCAAGTTTGGAATCCGGGCATCCTTTCAGTTGACTTTCTAAAGGGAGCTTCAAGCCGCACTTGCCCGCTGCTTTTACTGATTAAGCGGATTTTCGCTGATGTATGAATAGCGAAGAGAAATACACCAATACACCAATTCACCAATCCACCAATCCACCAATTCACCAATTCACCAATCCACCAATTCACCAATTCACCAATTCACCAATCCACCAATTCACCAATCCACCAATTCACCAATTCACCAATCCACCAATTCACCAATTCACCAATTCACCAATCCACTAATTCACCAATCCACCAATTCACCAATTCACCAATCCACCAATTCACCAATTCACCAATTCACCAATTCACCAATCCACCAATTCACCAATTCACCAATTCACCAATTCACCAATCCACCAATCCACCAATTCACCAATTCACCAATCCACCAATTCACCAATTCACCAATCCACCAATCCACCAATTCACCAATCCACCAATTAAAAAAAATCTCCCTCAAAAAACTCCAAACTCCAAACTCCAAACTCCAAACTCCAATCTCCAAACTCCAATCTCCAAACTCCAAACTCCAAACTAAATCACTAATTTCGTCCCATGTCCATTCTTCGAAGCGTTAACCTTGTTAAGCGATACAAACGTAGAACCGTTGTTGATCATGTGTCTATTCAGGTAGAGCAGGGTGAGATTGTGGGATTATTGGGTCCGAATGGCGCCGGGAAAACCACTACTTTTTATATGACTGTGGGATTGATTAAACCGAATGAAGGTCAGATTTTTTTAGATGATTTGGAGATTACCTCTGAGCCGATGTACAAACGCGCGCAAATGGGTGTGGGTTATTTGGCGCAGGAAGCTTCGGTATTTCGAAAATTATCGGTGGAGGATAACATCAAAGCAGTGCTTGAAATGACCAAGCTTTCTAAAGAAGAGCAGCGCGATAAAGTGGAAGAGTTACTCAATGAATTTGGTCTTCAGAAAATAAGAAAGAGTCATGGTGATGTTTTATCGGGAGGTGAACGTCGGCGTACCGAAATCGCGCGGTGTTTGGCGGTGAGCCCGAAGTTTATTTTGTTAGATGAGCCTTTCGCAGGCGTTGATCCCATCGCAGTAGAAGATATTCAAGACATCATACACAGGTTGAAAGCGAAAAACATCGGCATCCTCATCACCGATCACAACGTACACGAAACTTTAACCATCACCGATCGCGCCTATTTATTGTTCGAGGGTAAAATCCTCAAAGAAGGTACCGCACAAGATCTCGCCGATGATGAAACCGTTCGTCGAGTGTATTTAGGAAAGAATTTCGAGTTGAGATAATTTTTTTGCTGTGAAAGTAGTCGCACCCGCAATATCGTAAAATAGAGTTTGACCATTCGATAGAAATTAATTTTTTTGCCACAGAGACATGGAGACATGGAGTTTCATGGAGGCTAGCGATTGGTTTTTGCTTCGGTACCTGCAGGCTTTTTTTCAATGATTTTTTATTGTTAAAATCTAATATTTTCTTGCTAAAAAACCTTGGCGAACTTTGCACCGTTACCTGTAGGATTTGTATACAATAAATTAAAATTTCCCTGCATTAACTTACAAATTCCTTCAGGTTTGCGGCCGATAGCTATAGGCCTTTGCGTGAAAATGAATTTTGGTAATAGGGATTGTTAATTTATTGAGAACACTTTTTTTAATGTTCGTGATAAAAAACTAATTAATTATGTCTTCCTTTCGAAAGAAAAGTGACGAGTATTTATTTCGGCTAATTCTATTATTGTTTTAATATGATTTTATTAATACCATCTCCACAAAAAAACTTAACGCTTTTCCGGAGCTAAAATGCCGGCTTCAATTTTAATGGGCAATGCATTTTCCTTAGGAGGAATCGGACAAGAATAACCCGAGGTGTAAGCGCAATAAGGATTATAGCATTGGTTAAAATCTAAAAGCAAACTATCGCTTGCGGGTATACGAAGATCGATGTATCGTCCGCCTCCGTAACTTTCAAATCCGTTTGTTTTGTCGGTGAAAGGAAGGAATAAAAAATCTTTGTATTCTTCTTTTTGTACGAGCGAAACATTTTGGTAAGCGAACAAAACATAGCTGCTATCGTCAATACTAAATGTCAATTTTAAAAACTTGCGGTACTCAGGTTTTTTCGGACCGCTGGTTGGCATGATGAATGATTTTTGATTCGTGAGTTTTTCAACTTTCGCCCAAACACGTAGTCCTAAATCAATCGGAAAATATTGATGGCCGGCAAATGAAGCAATATTTTCTGCACCTAGTGGCGATTCTTTCGGATCCTGATAGTCGGTGTCTAGCCCTCTCCTGAAGGTAAGAATCTCTTCAATCGATTTTTCATTTTCTGTTTGCGCTTGCAGCGAACAAAAAAGAAAGAGAGAAAAAATACTTAGGAAGATAGATTTCATCAAAATAATTAAGCAGGCTCGACGGTGAATTCAAAATTTTCCATGATCGGATTCGCCAATAATTTCTTGCAGGCTAATTCTACATTCTGCATCGCTTCTTCCTTCGTTTTGGCTTCGATTTCCAAAGTGATGTGTTTGCCAATGCGAACATTCTCGATTTGTGAAAGATCTAAATTTTTCATGCTGCCCGTAACGGCGCGTCCTTGTGGGTCAAGCAATGCCTTTTGCGGCATGACGTTGATATGTGCGGTGAATTTCATGTTGTTGTTTTTGATGGTGGGAAAATCAGTGACAAAATTACGTAGAAAAGAATGATGACCGGTGCTGCTGCAACTTGTAAAAATAAAATGGCTAATGCGCTCACGATCAGTAATAAATAAGGTCCTTTATTTAATTCCCAGGAAAAAGATTTGAATTTTAATGCAAATAAGGGGATTTCAGCCACCAACAAATAAGCCGATATAGCTGCAAAAACGATTAAGAAATAGGGGTGGTTAATTACAGTTCCCAAGCCCAGCACATCTCCCCTCAAAATATAAGGAAATGAAATGATCATCAATGTGTTACCTGGTGTGGGCAAGCCGATGAAATGATTGCTTTGACGGGTATCGATGTTGAAGATGGCCAATCGCAAACAGGAGAAAATGGTAACAATGAACATAAAATATTGTCCCATCAGCATCCATTCGCTTTGCATATTGAATTTGGGCAAGCCGATGATGTACAAAGTATATAACATTAGTCCCGGAACCAGCCCAAAACTGACCATATCCGCCAGTGAATCCAATTGCTTTCCTAATTCGGAAAAAGCATTGAATTTACGAGCTACAAACCCATCTCCAAAATCAAGCAAAGCAGCTATTAAAATGAAATTGCTAGCCATGGTTAATTCTCCGTTGAAAATGGAAGTGATGGCCAAACATCCACAAAATAAATTAGCCAAAGTCATGAGATTGGGGAGGTGACGCATCGCCACGAAGATAGGAGATATCCCTTTTATACCTTGTTTTGAGTGCAAATTCTTAAATCTCCAGAATGAGGTTTTTTGATTCGTGAATGTTAATATTTTACATAATCTATAGGTATTTCGCTATGAAACCTGCTTACTTTTGATTTTCAAAACCTTCAGACCAAAGCCTTCGTACAACATTCAAGACATAATTTTTGTGTCTGAAAAACGTTTGGAAGCAACAACCTAACAACATGCAAAAAGCCAAAATTTATTTAACTGCGATTGCCGGACTCTTCAGCTCCTTTTTAGCAGCGCAAACACCCAAATACAGCAATGAGTTTTTAGCCATTGGTGTCGGCGCGCGCGGACTCGGATTGAGTGGCGCTATGTCGGCATTAGTGAACGATGCCACCGCAGGATACTGGAATCCCGCCGGTTTAACGAAGGTGAAAGGCAATTTGCAAATCGCTTTGATGCATAGTGAATATTTTGCGGGTATTGCCAAATACGATTACGGTTCGTTTGCAGCACCTATCGATGCAACTAGAACCATTGGAGTTTCTGTTATTCGTTTTGCTGTGGATGATATTATCGACTCTACCGATCTCATCGATAAAGATGGAAACATTGATTACGATCGCTTGAAATCTTTTTCTTCTGCTGATTATGCATTCTTGTTTTCTTATGCTCAAAAAACAAAAATCGCCGGATTGAGTTTAGGTGGAAATGCAAAAGTCGTTCATCGTAAAGTGGGCGATTTTGCCAAGGCATGGGGCTTTGGTCTCGATGCCGGTGCGCAATACGATAGGGGAAAATGGACTTTCGCTGCGGTTGGAAAAGACATCACATCTACTTTCAATGCATGGTCATACAACACAACAAGTTTAGAAACTGTGTTCAATCAAACCGGAAATGAAATTCCTGAAAACGGTTTAGAAGTGACTTTACCACGTTTGATTTTAGGATCAGCTTTCAAAACAAATATTGTCAAAAAAATTACCGTTCAACCTGCGCTTGATTTGGACATCACCTTCGACGGGAAACGAAATGTCCCTGTAAAAACAAATGTGATGAGCATTGATCCCAAAGTAGGTGTAGAGTTTGGCTACGATGATTTCATCTTCTTAAGAGCGGGATTGGGAAATATACAAACCATCAAAAATATTGACGCTAGTACATCTACAACAGCACAACCGAACATTGGAATCGGATTGCGTTTGAAAAATGTTACTATCGATTACGCATTAACGAATATTGGAAATACTTCTGAGTCCCTGTACTCGAATGTGTTTTCATTGAGATTGAATATCGTGAGAAAGGAAACTTCTACATCAGGTAAAAATTAATTCTTGCATGAAACAATTTTATTCACTCGTCGCCTTATTACTACTTGCACATGGTATTTCCGTAGCTCAGCCCTATGGAAATGAATGGATCGCATTTACAAACGGGCAAGCTTTATCTACACAGCAATATTTCCGTATTGGCGTTTGGCAAGAAGGGGTATATCGAGTTAGTTATTCCGATATGCAAAACAACGGCGTTCCGGTAACTTCTTGGTTTAGCCCCGACCGTTATCAACTTTACAACAAAGGAAAAGAACAATTCATTCGTGTGGAAGATGTAAATGCAGATAATGTTTTTGGTCCGGGAGATTATGTTGAATTTTACGGGAAAGGCAACGATGGCGAATACGATCGGAAACTTTATACGAATGCTTCCGATCAACCCAACCCTCATTTTAGTATTTACAACGATACGGCTTCTTATTTCTTAACTTATTCTCCCTTCTCAACCAATAACCGGAGGATGCCGGTATTGAATGATAATAATTTCGGAGCTTACACACCGGAAACTTATTTTATTTCCGAAAATGTAAAAGTGTATGGCAGCGAGTATAACGTAGGGTGGCGAGATGGTAATGAAATTGCTGATAACTCTTTTACTGAAGGAGAAGGATTTCTATCGAATCGAATCAGCAAACAAGCTCCTTTCGATATTAATTATACGATTGCTAAAGCAGTTGCATTTGGTCCGCTTCCTACTATAGAAGCGAATATTATGGGTGCTAACGCCAATGCACATCCGTATCAATTGAAAAGTGCCGGATCCATTTTAATCGATACTTTATTTTATGCGTACGAGCTCGTCAATCATCAAATTCCGATAACGAACTTGCCTTCGTCAGGGAATTATACATTTCAATTCATGCCCTTGAATGACCCCACTTTTGCAGGCAATCAAAACTATATGCAAATCGGGTATGCGAAGTTGCGATACGCAAGAGGCTTTGATTTTAATGGAGAAGTTTTGCCGAAGCAATTATTCATCAATAGTACTTCTACAAAAGCTTTATTTGAATTATCAAATTTGACTGCTACAGCTCCGAGAATGTATGTGCTGCATGGAGATACGGTCAAACTTTTAATTCCTTCTCAAGTCGGGGGATTGTACAAAGGATTGGTGCCAATGAATGGTCAAGAACAAAAATGTTTTTTAGTCGACAATTCTCAGGTATTTAATTTTACAGGCAACGCGACCATGAAATCGGTGAATGCAGATACGGATCCGAGCAAATATGCAAGATTCAATAATTTCAAAATGACAGGAGCTACTTCCGATTTTCTTTTGATTTCTAACAAAACAATTTGGACAGGTGCTACCTCTTATGCAGCTTATCGTACGCTAAAAGGATATGAAGTTTTGTTATGTGATGTAGATGAATTGTACGACCAATACTCTTGGGGAATTAAAAAACATACACTTTCAATTCGTAATTTTTGTGATCAGTTGATCGACAACAATGCCATTGCACCTAAGTATTTATTTTTATTGGCTAAGTCTGTGCTTTCCCAAAATGCAAGATCAGGATCTGCTTATGCCATGAATTTAATTCCGACCTATGGTGAACCGGCATCCGATCTAATGTACACCTCACATTTGAATTCAAATTCTTTTATTCCGGAACTCGCCACCGGCCGTGTTTCTGCACAGAATAGTGCAGATGTAACAGCTTATCTCGATAAAATTATTTCGTATGAATTACAACAGTCATTGCCTCCAGAGGCATGGATGAAAAATGTTTTGCATTTTGGTGGAGGTACCGATTTGAATGAGCAAAATCTTTTGTCGAGTAAGTTGAATGTCTATAAACAAATTGTTGAAGACACATTGTTCGGTGGAAAAGTAACAACGATTTTAAAAAGTTCGACGGCGCCTATTCAAATTAACTTGGGTCAATATATTCAACAATTGATTGATACCGGATGTAGCATGATGACTTTTTACGGACACGCTGCCGGAACATCTTTCGATATATCCACCGATGATCCGGAAAACTATAATAACAAAGATCGTTACCCGGTCGTCTTGGCGCAGTCATGTTTCGTTGGAGATATTCATACTACAAGCAGGTTATTAAATGAACGATTTGTACTTACACCTGATAAAGGTTCTATTGCCTTTATAGCAGTCCCTGATAAGGGATTGATTGATCCGCTGGACATGTATTCTCTGAGATTTCATGAAGTAGGGTTTCGTGACCAGTATGGATTTACAGTTGGCGAGGTCATGAAAAAAACGGTTGCTGATATTTTCGATTCTACAAATTTTGATATCAAGAGCGTTTGTATGAACATGACCTTGCACGGTGATCCTGCAATAAAATTTAATATATTTGAAAAGCCGGATTATGAAATAAAAAATGCAAATATCTTTTATGAGCCTTCTATAGTTACTACTGAAATGGACAGTTTTGTAGTGAAGTATGCAGTTGCTAATCTCGGCAAAAATACATCAGAAACTTTTCATGTTTTAATTTCCAGAACCATGCCTAAAGGAAATAAGCGTGATACCATTGTTGAAGTGCCCTATATTACATACCAAGACACACTCAGTTTAACATTGCCTGTCGATTTTAAAGATGGTGCCGGCTTAAATTTATTTGAAATTACTTTGGATGTGTACAATGAAGTGGATGAAATTGATAATGTAGGAAACAATGTCGGTAGATCTCAATTGCAAATTAATTCAACGGATATCAACCCTGTTTTTCCGCAGGAGTATGCTATTGTTCCCAATGCAAACATAACCTTAAAAGCCACTACTGCTGATCTTTTTGCACCTGCAAAAACCTATCGGTTTGAAGTAGACACTTCTTTTTTCTTTAATAGCCCGAACAAAATTTCAGGAGTAGCCAACAATGCATTCGGAATTATTTCGTGGCCCATTCCTCAAGCTCTCGATTCAAACATCGCATATTATTGGCGTGTAGCAAATGATTCCATTATGAATCCTGACACTTCGGTTTCCTCAAAGTTTCAATGGAAGGTAAGTTCTTTTTTGTACAAACAAGGAAAAACAGGTTGGTCGCAAGCGCACTATTATCAGTTTAAAGAAAGTAGTTTGGCCAACATGCTTTGGGTAGATTCGGCTCGGCAAACTAAATTTATTTCATCGAATTATTCCTTGTTAATGACACATGAATTGAATCGTCCGAGTTATGAAATTAATGGAGTGAATATGGATTATGGTGGTTGTTTTGGAATTACACAAATTGCTGTTGCTGTTCTTGACTCCATCAATTTTGAAATGCCATGGTTAGCCGATTCTTGTATTCGTTATCACGGAAATTATAATTATTATTCTTGTTCTACGAATGCAGGTTGTGGTTTTCGTACCAGACCCGATAAATATTTCTTGTTTAATGTAGGAAGTCAAGCAGGTACTGATAGTTTAATTAATTTTATTCAAAATGTAGTGCCCACAGGAAATTACCTTTTGAGTTGGACTACATTCTCTGCTCCATTCGATACATTTAATTTATTAAAGTCGGCTTATGCATCTATTGGTGTGCCACAGTTTTCAAGTTTAATGACAGGAGAAAAATTTATGATGTTCATGAAAAAAGGAGATCCTTCTTCTGTCATCTTTAAAAAGGGATTGTACCCCGATAGTTTATTAAGAATAGATTATTTGCTAACACGTGATTGGGACAAAGGGTTTAAAACTTCTTCAGTCATTGGTCCTGCCACTGCATGGAACGAATTACATTGGAAATATAAGAATCTGGAAAGTGGAATTTCGCCCGATAGCATCAGTTTACAGGTTTTTGGAATTGCAACTACCGGGCAAGAAGTATTGTTGATGGATTCAATCGTAACCACAACAACACCGATTAATTTAAGCATGATTTCTGCTGCTACGTTTCCAAATCTTCGTTTGAAAGTTTATACTCAAGATTTGACAAATCGTACACCACCACAGGTCGAAAAATGGCAAGTGTATTTTGAGCCGGTACCGGAAGGATCGCTCAATACCAATTATTATTCTTTCTTCAACGATTCCGTTCAGGAAGGGGAAACCATTAGTTTGAGCATGGCTTTTGAAAACATCAGTAGTCAGAAAATGGATACTTTGCTAGTGAATTATTTTGTGTACGATGCAAATAATATTCGACGTAATATATCTTCGGTAAGGCTTCACCGTGATTTGCCCGCCGGCGATACCATCATGTGTAACATTAGTTTTAGTAGTATAAATTTTAGAGGAAACAATAGCTTGTGGATTGAAGCCAATCCCAACGATGATCAACCGGAGCAATATCATTTCAATAATATTACCAGTTTAAAGTTTACGGTAAATCCTGATATAACAAATCCTTTGTTGGATGTAACCTTTGATGGAATGCATATTTTGAATGGAGATATCATTTCTTCTAAGCCTGAGATATTAATTAAATTGAAAGATGAGAATCGCTATCTTGCTTTAAATGATACTTCCAATTTTAGAATTTCATTACGATCGCCCACAGGACAATTGCAATATTTGCGTTTTGAACCCGCACCCGGATCAAATAGCAGTGGTGAGTTGTTAGGATGGTCGCCTGCTCTACTTCCGAATAACAGTTTTAGAATTGATTTCCATCCTTATTTAAGTGAAGATGGAATTTATGAACTTAATGTTGAAGCGAAAGATGAAACCGGAAACTTAAGTGGAGTGAATGATTACAAAATTCAATTTGAAGTCATCAACCGAAGTACGATCACTGAAGTGATCAATTATCCAAATCCTTTTAGTACTTCAACGCGATTCGTATTCATGCTTACCGGATCCGAAGTTCCTACTGAATTCAAAATCCAAATTATGACTGTTACCGGAAAAGTGGTGCGTGAAATTATGAGAGATGAATTAGGCGCCATTCGCATCGGAAGAAACATTACTGATTACGCTTGGGACGGTAAAGATGAATTCGGCGATCAGCTCGCGAATGGAGTGTATGTCTATCGCGTTATCACCGGCATCAATGGCTCCGACATCGAAAAACGCGTTACCGCCGCCGATTCGTATTTTAAGAAAGGCTGGGGGAAAATGTATTTGATGCGTTAGAAAAAATTTAGTTCGTAACAGAATTTGCATAACAAAAACAGCCTCGGGTTTTAACTCGAGGCTGTTTTGCATTCCAGTATAAAAATTTTCGCAATAAATTGTATGTCGCAAATCTCGCAGCTTCGTATTTTAACCGGTAGCGGAAAAAAAACGCGGCTGATTGATTCATTATCTCTCCCCCGTCAATTTCGAAAATGCCAAAGGCTTCTCATTCACCTCATCATAATTGCTTCTCTGGTTAAAAATATCTACTGCACAATAAATGGCTTCGCGTATGGAAGATTCATTCGCGATTCCTTTTCCTGCTATGTCGTAGGCTACGCCATGATCGGGAGAGGTGCGAACAAAAGGTAATCCAGCTGTGAAGTTGACGCCGTTTTCAAACGCTAAAGTCTTGAACGGAATTAGCCCCTGATCATGATACATTGCCAGTACTGCATCAAATTTATTTTGTTGTCCATTGCCGAAAAATCCATCAGAAGGGTAGGGGCCAAATACTAATAGTCCCGCAGCATAAGCTTCCTTAATAGTAGGCGCAATGATGTCGATATCTTCATTGCCGATCACTCCTGAATCACCCGCATGCGGATTCAATCCCAACACCGCAATCTTTGGTTTTCGAATACCAAAATCGCGTTTTAGGGATTTTATCATCACATTTAATTTTTGCATGATTCGCTCCTTAGTAATCATGGATGCTACTTTCGAAACCGGAACATGTCCTGTAACTAAAGCAATACGCAAATCTCCCGCAACCAAAAACATTAAATAATCTTTGGTGTTAAATGCATTCGCTAAATATTCGGTATGTCCGGTAAATCCTCCCTCGGGAGCAATGGTATGCTTGTCTATAGGTGCGGTAACTAAAACATCAATGAGTCCGCTTTTTAAATCATGAGTAGCCGCCTCCAGTGCTTTCATTGCATAGGGTCCGTTTACAGTAGAAGCTACACCCATTTCAATTTTTAATTCCTCATCCCAGCAATTAAGTAAATTCACTTTTCTTGGAATGATTTCCTGTATACTGCGAGCGGTATTGTAATTGAATTCTTGCTGACTCAAAGTTTTTCTGTACAATGAAATGACTTTGCTGTTGCCGTAGATAATAGGTGTGCACACTTGTGTGATGCGATTATCAGATAGTGCTTTTATCACCACTTCCGGACCTATTCCATGTATATCACCAATACTAATTCCTACTTTTATTTTTCCTTCGTGTTCAGTGCTCATCTTTGGTAAATTGTTATTTTTTTGAAAATAAAAACATGTTTAATTTTTTAATAAGTTGTTTTGGGCCCTAAGTTTTTGAAGAATTCAAAGAGCAATCTTACTCCAACACCGGTTCCGTTTTTCCCTCTGTAACTGTCGTTCGATTTGTTAAACGCAGGTGCTGCAATGTCGAAATGCATGAAGGGATAATCTACAAAATGATTTAAAAATCTGCCTGCCGTAATGGCACCGGCATATGGCCCACCAACATTTTTAATATCGGCAATATCCGATTTTATCCACTCATCGTATTCTTCCCAAAAAGGAAATTCAGCTAAGCGTTCGTGTACTTTGTTTCCTGCATCGTGTAATGATTTTCGCGTTTTTTCCGGTACTGTTCCCATACAAACAATTCCTATCGGACCAATGGCCGCTGCTGCTGCTCCTGTGAGTGTAGAAAATTCCAATACCAATTCAGGCTTATAACGTTTTGCATAGTGTAATGCATCAGCAAGTATTAATCTTCCTTCTGCATCCGTATTCAAAACTTCCACTGTCTTTCCACTCATCATAGTAATTACATCTCCGGGCACATAGGCGTCACCGTCAGGTCGGTTGTCGGTGGCAGGGACTAATGCTATAACATGTACAGGTAATTTCGCTTTGGCAATTGCATACATCGCTCCTCCAACTGCAGCACCACCGCCCATATCGCATTTCATAAAGTCCATAGAGTTGGTAGTAGGTTTTAAACTCATTCCGCCGGTATCGTACACGACTCCTTTTCCAACCAAGACATATGGTTTTTTATTGATTGCATTTTTTGGTTTCCATTCCATGATATTAAAAGTGGGTGCCTGAATGGAGCCTAAATTCACAGCGAGCAATCCGCCCATCTTCAATTGTTTTATTTTAGCTTTATTAAGGACCTGCACTTTGAATCCTGCTTCTTTGCCCATCTTGGTAAATTGCTTCGAAAATTCAGTAGCATTTAAGAAAGATTGTGGCTCATTGACTAAATCTCGCGCTTTGAAAACGGCTTCATTTAAGACGTTTTGTTTTGAAAGTTCCTTTTCGACCAAACCTTTACAGGCTATGTTGATGGTCTTCACCACATGCTCTTCTTTCTTTTTAGCACTTCGATATTTTAAAAATTGGTAGCCGGCAAGCACGATTCCTTCCGCATAGGCCAAGGTCAACTCTGCCGAAACAGTTGAATTTAGCTGAATCTTTACTTGTTTGGAGGCCTGAAGTCGGGAAAAGAAGGTCGCTCCACTTTTCCTGCTACTTTCAAGTCGAAAACTTAAATCTTTCTTTTCCGTTTCGATTTGCTGCATGTAAATAACTCTGCTGTATTGGTTTACAATTAGGAATTTTTTTTCTGCTTTTAATTCCGACTTGATGTAAGCCAGTTCGTCTTTGTTGAAGTAGGAGTTCGAAAAGTCCTCATTTTTAAAGATTAACAGAATATGTCCTTCTTTACTTGAGGATGACAGGGCTTTTAGTTGGATCGGCATAGATTACGTAAATTTGAGCGGATGAAATTAGGTAAAGCCTTTGTCATCCTCTAATGAATTTGAAATAGATCATAAATTTAATTATTTCTGATAGATGGAGGCTTAGAAGACGAATATAATGAATAGCGATATCTTGCTCGAAAGAGCTTTAAAATTTGAGTTTCTCTCCGCACGAGAGGGGCAATTTCTGTTTGAAAAGGCCGCCACTACCGATTTGATGTACGTGGGTAATGAATTACGGAAAATCCAAAAGCCCGATGGAAAAGTTACTTGGATCATCGATCGTAATGTGAATACGACGAATGTATGCATTGCGAATTGCAAGTTTTGTAATTTCTATCGCATTCCAGAACATGCCGAAGCGTACACCACAACAATAGAACAATATAAAGAAAAAATTGAAGAAACTTTTCGCTACGGCGGAGAGCAATTGCTCTTGCAAGGTGGGCATCATCCCGATTTAGGTTTGAGTTTTTATGTGGATTTATTTTCAGAGTTAAAAGCACTTTATCCTCAATTGAAATTGCATGCACTTGGGCCGCCCGAAATTGCGCATATCGCAAAGCTGGAGAAGAAATCACATACCGAAGTATTAAAAGCGCTTTCATCTGCCGGTTTAGATTCCCTTCCCGGTGCAGGAGCGGAAATATTGAATGACCGTGTTCGTCGAATGATTTCGAAAGGAAAATGTTCGGGTCACGAATGGCTGGATGTGATGCGTGCCGCGCATCAATTGAACATTACAACTTCCGCTACCATGATGTTCGGACATATTGAAACTATTGAAGAGCGTTTCGAACATTTGGTGTGGTTGCGCGAAGTGCAGAGTGAAAAACCAAAGGATGCAAAAGGATTTATCGCTTTTATTCCGTGGCCATTTCAGGATGAAGGCACTTTGCTTCGTCGTGTAAAAGGTACGCGCAATAGCGTTAGTGCCGATGAGTACATCCGTACAATAGCAATTAGTCGAATCATGTTGCCGAACGTGGTGAATATTCAGGCTTCCTGGCTAACAGTAGGTAAGGATGTGGCGCAAGTTTGCCTCCAATCCGGAGCGAATGATTTCGGTTCTATTATGATTGAAGAAAATGTGGTTTCCGCAGCCGGTGCTCCTCATCGTTTTACGAGTGATGGTATTCAGGAAGCGATTCGTGAAGCAGGTTTCGAGCCGGCTCTCAGAAATCAACAATATGAGTACCGTGCCATGCCTGAAATGATGGAACAACAACTGATCACTTACTAAAATAAAAAACATACATTAGGCGTTTAATATGATGATCCGAACTACTTCTAAGTTAATATTCTTTTTTATCGGAATGGCCTTTCTTCTATGTAGCAATTCCCTATATGCCACGCACAATAGGGCGGGTGAAATTACCTATGAAAAATTAGCTACATATACTTATCGTGCTACTATTGTTACTTACACCAAGTCCTCTAGCCCGGCAGATCGTCCCGAACTTGAATTTTGGTGGGGAGATGGGAGTCGTGATACAGTTCCGCGTCTGAACATTACTTTTAATGTTGGTCCCGACATTCAACGAAATATATATGTTGCCGAACACATATATCCGGGTAACGGTTCTTATGTGATGTATTTTTTGGATGAAAACAGAAATGCCAATGTGATAAATATTCCAGGCTCTGTAAATCTTCCTTTTTATGTAGAAACGCAATTAATTATTTCACCGGTTTTTTTAACGAATTCCTCTCCTCAACTCTTACAATCTCCAATTGATGACGGTGCCGTAAATCGTTTGTTTATTCATAACCCAAATGCTTTCGATCCCGATGGAGATAGTTTGTCTTATGAGTTGGTACAGTGCAAAGGTTTCGGAGGTGCACCCATTTCCACTTTTTATTATCCTCCAGCTAGTGTTTCTTTTTCTTTAGATGCCGTGACCGGTGATTTAGTATGGAATGCTCCCATGCAACAAGGCGAATTTAATGTAGCAATGATCATTCGTGAGTGGCGAAATATTCCAGGAATCGGATTGTTGAATATCGGATACGTGACACGCGATATGCAAATTACAATCTATCCTCCAATTAATGATCCTCCCTTATTGTCAAGTGTTTTAGATACCTGTGTGGAAGCAGGTGCTCAACTGGCGTTCACAATTTCAGCGACAGATCCAACTGCGACGGAAACCGTTTTTCTTTCTGCTACCGGCGGACCATTTGAAGTGCTTTCTTCTCCGGCGACATTTATTTCTACTCCCGCTCAAGGAACTACAAGCGGCGATTTTGAATGGATTACGAACTGCAGTCATGTGCGAAAAGCTCCGTATACTGTAGTGTTTAAAGCGAAGGATAATAATGCGCAAGTTCAACTCGCCGATTTGGAATCAATGAATATTACTGTGGTGGGTCCATCTCCAAAGAATCCGAATTCGAATCCTTTTGGAAATTCAATTCAGTTGAGCTGGGATCAAAGCGCATGTTCGGAAGCAGTAGGGTATCATATTTATCGTCGTGTAAGTTCTTTCGGATTTACTCCAAGTTATTGTGAAACCGGTGTGCCTGCATATACCGGGTATGTTCGTATCGCTTCGGTGAATGGATTAACAACTACCAATTATACCGACGATAATAATGGAAGTGGATTGGCGATAGCAGTTCAATATTGTTACATGGTTACTGCTTTTTATCCCGATGGTGCCGAGAGTTATGCTTCGGTAGAATTCTGTAATTCTTTGCGTCGCGATTTGCCAGTGATTACTAATGTAGATGTGAACTCGACCGATATTGCAACAGGTACAGTATATATTGCATGGAGTAAACCTACACAATTGGATACGGTGCAAGTGCCCGGTCCTTACCGCTATATTTTGCAACGTGCAGATGGGTCTGGAAATTTTATTGATGTAGTTACATTTACTGATTTGAATGATACCATCTACAACGATGCAAATTTAAATACGAAGGATATCCAGTACCGTTATAGAGTTCAGTTGTGGAACGATACTCCCGGAAATGTATTTTTGGTTGGAAATACACAAGTAGCTTTCTCGGTTTATTTGACAATCGCTCCCGGCGATGAAAAAAATAATTTGAGCTTTAATGTGAATGTACCCTGGACGAATCAACAGTATATCGTATATCGTGAAAACACATTAGGGATATTTGATTCCATTGGATTTACTACGAATCTATCTTATGTAGATGATTCCCTCGTCAATGGTCAAAATTATTGTTATTATGTAAAGAGTGTCGGCGAATATTTTGTGGATGGATTGGTAAATCCTATCATCAATAAATCTCAAATTTATTGCAGCACTCCTGTCGATAATGAAGCGCCTTGTCCTCCTTTACTGGTGAATGGCCCGAACTGTCCTGCTTTGATCGATACATTAACTTGGTCATTGATTGATTCTTGTGCCAATGATGTTTTTGAGTTCAGCGTATATTATTCACCTGCCGGAAGTACTCAATTCGATTTAATCGCTAACACTGCTTTTGGTTCTTTGTTTTATATTTATCAAGGATTGAATTCTATTGCTGGATGTTATTACATCACAGCTACAGATTCAAACGGAAATGTGAGTGAGCCTAGCAATATCGTTTGCACCGAAAGTTGTCCTAGTTATGAACTGCCGAATATTTTTACTCCTGATGGAAACGGCATCAATGATCTCTATCATCCCATCATTCCTTATCGCGATGTGAAAGATGTAGACATGCAAATATTTAATCGCTGGGGCGATTTGGTTTTCAAAACTACAGATGCTGATATCAATTGGAATGGAAATCGCAGAAATACCGGAGAGCCAAGTCCCGATGGAGTTTATTTTTACGTTTGTAAAGTAAATGAGATTACTTTATCAAGCGAGATGAAACCACGATTATTAAAAGGATTTATTCATTTATACAGAGGTTCAGCAGTCAAGTAATATGTATAAAATTCTTGGTGTAATTCCTTCGCGTTACGATTCTACTCGATTTCCGGGAAAGCCTTTGGCATTGATTGCCGGAAAAACGATGATTGAACGCGTGTATGAACAAGCTAAAAAAGCAAAATCATTGCATCGCGTTGTTGTAGCTACCGATGATAATCGTATAGCCGAGACCGTTAGGAACTTCGGCGGTGAAGTTATCCTCACACGTCCCGATCATCCCTCCGGCACCGATCGCTGCGCCGAAGCTTTAATAAAGATGGATGAGCAATTTGATGCAGTCATCAACATTCAAGGCGATGAACCTTTCATCCAACCCGAGCAAATAGATTTGTTGGCCGGCGCTTTGAAAGAAGAAAATGCAGAAATCGCAACACTCGTAAAAATCATTCGTGCTCATGATGAGCTTATCAATGAAAACATTCCCAAAGTGGTAGTAGGCGCGACCGGCGACGCACTTTATTTTTCACGACAGCCAATTCCATTTATGAAAAATTTTAAAACTGAACATTGGTTGCCACAACATAATTATTTCAAGCACATCGGAATTTACGGTTATCAATCATCTATCCTTCCTCGACTTACACAATTAAAGCAAGGCCTTTTAGAAAAAATGGAATCTTTGGAGCAGTTGCGTTGGCTCGAACATGGTTATAAAATAAAAACACGCATCACCGAATTTGAAACCATTGCCGTGGATACTCCCGAAGATTTGAAGCGAGCGGAGCATTATGCAGTTGCATTAAAATAGAATTATTCTACTAAATTTCTTTCCGCTTTGATTCTGACCCTATTCGGAGCCAACATTTGACAATTTCTTTTCATTGCACTATCTTAGCGCACTTAGAACAAAAGAATTGCACATCCCTCTATATATCAGTGAGTTATTGTATGCGAGTGATTGCGTAATTATCCCTGGTCTCGGTGGATTTGTAGCCAATAGCCGTTCTGCATTTTTAAATCCTGCTCAGCATACCTTTAGTCCTCCTGTTCGACGCATTGCTTTTAATGCAAGTTTGAGAACGAATGATGGACTTTTAGCCAACTATATTTCTCGTCGCGAAGGCATTACTTATGCGGAAGCTGTTTCTAAGATTAAATATTTTGTGGATGAAATCATCAAAAGATTACAAGGCGGTGAAAAGGTGAATTTCGAAAAAGTTGGAATTATGAATTTCGACAAAGAAAGTCGAATTCAATTTGAACCTGATACTTCTGAAAATTATTCTTTAGAAGCTTTTGGATTGGTCGCCATTCATTCGCCGGCGATTCGTCGTGAAGAAACAGCCAAAATAAAACAGCTAAAGGTAAAACGTGAGAAAAAATCATGGCAAGCATGGCGCTTATTGGAGTTGATTCCGGTAGCTGCCGTATTTGCTTTATTGGTTTTTAATCCCAGGATAATTCCTACTCTAAATACAGGCTTAGCTCAAATTCTTCCGCTCAATGAAATCTTTCGTGGACCAGAAGTAAATTCCGGAGTGCAGGAAGATGCTGTGGCTCCTTTTGAAAACAATACAAAAGTGGAAGAGGCAGTACTTCCATCAATAAATGATTCAGCAATTTCGAATGAGTCAGTGATGGAAGCAGAAGGAGCACCCATCGATTCAACTCATGTAGCTCCAGTTGTAAAAGAACCGGAAACAGTCCTCGAAAAATCAAACACTATTTCCAATTCATCATTTTACGTTGTTGGCGGATGTTTTCGTATCGAAGAAAATGCAAAGCGATTGGTGGAGGAAGCTGATCTTTTAGGCTACGAAGCAAACATTATTGGCCAAAACGACCAAGGATTGTACGTAGTAAGTTTGTTTTCTTCCAGCGAAATGTCAAAAGTGCAAACCAAACTCAGCGAAATAAAACAAGAGTTCGAAAAGAACGCTTGGGTACTTGTTAAGTAATTTTCCGTTTTTTGTTTTTGTCAAGTTTTAAAGCACATTTCACGAAACTCTAATTATAGAATTATAGCTGATTTACCCTTCGACTTCGCTTAGCGCACGCAGATAGATACAGATTGATAGATAATTTTTTTTACCTTATCTTCTTGAATTATTCGAATCGGTTTTATTGACTATCATAAAAAATCAGTTTTTAATCACCATCTCTCTAGCAAAGGTGATGGAAAATTAAAAATATATATTATTGTTGCAACATTAGTGAACTGAATATTCGAGAATCGGGCATCCAGAATCGAGCATCGAATAGTAGGTTTGAAGCTAAAAAAAGATGTAACAAATGTAACATTTTTGTAGTCTTAAAAACACTTCCTTTGCACTATGAAATTATTCAGAAAAATTTCCAGTTCTCTCTTTCATAAATGCCCTCAATGCATGAGCGCAAATATGTTCCTCGATAAAAATCCTTATCATTTAAAGACGATGTCGAAAATGTATTCGCATTGTCCCAATTGTGGACTCAATTTCGAGCCTGAACCCGGTTATTATTATGGGGCAATGTATGCAAGTTATGCATTCACCATCGCTATTTCGGTAGCGCTGTTTCTAATCTATTATACCTTGTTCGAAAATTTTAGCGCTCTTACGTACATTATCGTTCTTACGGTTGTCTTGTTGCTAATGGCACCTTATACTTTCCGGACCGCTCGCGCCATCTGGTTAAATATATTTACCAACTATCGTCCTGAGTTGAGAAAAAAGTAAATTAAAGCATACGTTTTTTTGATAGAACGATACCGGATCAACACCTCGACAAATTCCTTTTGACAATCTGAACTATAGATCGTGTAATTTTTTGAAGAATTGCTATGAATATTTTTACTCGAAGTAAAAATCATAATTAATCATAATTAATCAGCGGCCAATATGAATTGTCATTAGACGCTAGGGTGCACTCATTTTTTCATGGTACAAAAGGAGCAGTATACTCTATGCACTCATCAATACTTCGAAATGAAAATCCTATTTTTTTTATTTTCTCCGACGAATAAGCATATTTACTTCTTGCCGATTTAGCAGTTTCTTTGGTTACAAAAGGCGCTGCTCCGGTGATTTTTGAGAGTAAAGAAAAGAATGGCCATGCAGCACTTGCCATCCATGGTCGAATTTTAATGGATGGTTTTTTTGTATGCATTGCCTCCGCCATCTTGTCAAATAAATTTTTAAAATTCAAATCCACGGAGTTTAAAATGTAACGCTCTCCCAAAATATTTTTCTTCCATAAAAAAATCAAAGCATCGCTTACATCTCTCACATCTACAAATCCACTTCCGCCTTCGGTGTAAAAGGGAAATCCTTTTTTTACTTTTCCGAATAATGCTGCACTTCCTTTGTTAAAATCTCCCGGACCCAATACAATACTAGGATTCACAATTACAGCTGGCAAGCCTTCAGATATTCCTCTCCAAACTTCACGCTCTGCTCCGTATTTGCTGATGGCGTAATTCGAAGGCTGTGTGCCCGGATCCCAATGTGTGCTTTCATCTATTTTTTGTTGTCCGGAAATTCTTCCCAAAGTAGCCACGGAACTAACGTGAGCGAAATACCGAAAACCAGGTAAGGTTAAACAAATGTTGACAAGATTCGCAGTGCCTTCGATGTTGACCTGTTCCATGTGTTTCACATCTGCAGGATGAAATGAAATAATAGCTGCTGCATGAAATACGGTGTCGATGCCTTCGCATAAAGAAAAGAGACTGTCTAATTCTAGTAAATTTCCATCTACCCATTGAACCATCTTGCTTAACTCAGGTTCTTTTTCTGTGTACATTTCAAAAAGTTGCAGACTCGAATTTTCACGCTTCAATGCACGCACATGATGGCCGGCTTTGCAGAGGTCATATAGCAACCTTGAGCCAATCATTCCTGAACCACCAGTAACTAAAATCATGAGGCAAAGATAATTGATTCTAGTACCGATTGGAGTATTTTGAGTATCAATAGCTAGGGGATTCTTATTTTATGGGGTCAATTCGATGATTTCGCCTTTTGCTCCGAATGAATTTGTAAATTTGCAGTCTACGTATTGAAAATTGATTAATTATTGAACAATGAGTGCAATGAATTTGAATTTTATTGAAGAGTTAAAATGGCGCGGTATGTTGCAAGATATAATGCCCGGAACAGATGAACTTTTGAAGAAGAAGCCGGTGAAGGGTTATATTGGTTTTGATCCTACTTCCGATTCGCTCGGCGTTGGCAACTTAGTGCAGGTGATGATTCTTTTGCATTTCCAACGTTGCGGGCATCAACCCGTAGCATTAGTAGGTGGAGCTACCGGTATGGTGGGCGATCCGTCTGGAAAATCAGCAGAGAGAAATTTATTAAGCGAAGAAATTCTTCAAGCAAATTTAAAAGGTCAACAAAAACAATTAGAAAAGTTTTTGGATTTCTCCGATGGACCAACACAGGCAAGTATCGTCAATAATTACGATTGGTTTAAGAATTTTAATTTTCTTGATTTCATTCGTGATGTGGGAAAACATATCACCGTGAATTATATGATGTCGAAGGAAAGTGTGAAGTCGCGATTGGAAAGCGGACTTTCTTTCACCGAGTTTAGTTATCAGTTAGTGCAAGGCTACGATTTTTATTATCTCTGGAAAAATCATCAGGTGAGTTTGCAGATGGGCGGCTCCGATCAATGGGGAAATATTACCACGGGAACAGAGTTGATTCGTAGAATGGAAGGAGGCGAAGCCTTCGCATTAACAACTCCTCTTATTAAAAAAGCTGACGGTACTAAATTCGGAAAAACTGAATCAGGTAATATTTGGTTGGATCCGAAGAAAACAAGTCCCTATAAATTTTATCAGTTTTGGTTGAATAGCTCCGACGAAGACAGTAAAAATTACATTCGCATTTTCACAACGATGACACAGCAGGAAGTATTGGCCTTGGAAGTCGAACATGATCTTGCTCCAAATCAACGCTTGTTGCAAAAAGCAATTGCGAAGGAAGTAACCACTCGTGTGCACAATGAAACAGATTACAATGCTGCCGTAGAAGCATCTGAAATTCTATTTGGGAATGCACCTACCGAAGCTTTGAGTAAACTCGATGAAGAAACTTTGTTGAGTGTGTTTGAAGGCGTACCGATGATGCAAATCTCTCGAGAGGAATTGTCTGCCGGAATTTCTGTGATTGAATTGCTCTCTGATAAAACTGCCGTGTTCCCCTCCCGTGGCGAAGCACGTAAATTAATTCAGGGTGGTGGAGTAAGTATCAACAAACAAAAGTTGACCGATGTAAATGCCCTTCAAAATACTGAAGGATTATTGCAGAATAAATATTTGTTGGTGCAAAAAGGAAAGAAGAATTATTATTTGCTGATCGTGAATTGATTTTCTCGAAATTGCATCTGCATAAAATTGTAAATTAATTAAAATAAAAAGATTATGTCACCAAGACGCCGTGTTATCATAGTTCTTCTCAGTGTGGGAGGTGGAAGTGTATTGTCTTTTCTTTTGTATAAGCTGCGCCGTGGAGGCGGAGAATTGACGCAACAAGACGAGCATTCCTTGTTGACGAATATTGTTTTTTCAATTATGATTATTCTGGGTGTCGGCTTTATGTTTCTTTGGAAGAAGGATAAAGAACTTTAATTTTTTAAATGTAAGGATATGATGAAAACTCCCAATAGTCTGATTCATGCTACCTCGCCCTACCTTTTGCAGCATGCTTACAATCCGGTGTTATGGTATGCCTGGTCGGAAGAAGCATTGCAGAAAGCGCGTGACGAAAATAAATTGATCATCATCAGTATCGGTTATTCCGCTTGCCATTGGTGTCATGTGATGGAGCATGAAAGTTTCGAAGATGAGGAGGTGGCTACCGTGATGAATAAATCTTTTGTCTGTATTAAAATTGATCGCGAAGAGCGTCCCGATATCGATCAGGTGTACATGGATGCCGTTCAAATGATGACTGGTCGTGGTGGATGGCCGCTTAATATTATTGCACTTCCCGATCAGCGTCCTATATATGGCGGCACTTATTTTCCGAAAGAACAGTGGAGAAATGTTCTTCTACAACTTGCTGCTTTTTTTCGAAATGATCCTGCTAAATGCGATGAGTATGCGCAAGAGTTGATGGATGGTATGAGTAAAATGGCACTTATTAATTTTTCGAAAGATGATCTCGATCGAGGTTTTCCAAAACACGATGTAATGATTAGGGGTTGGGCAAAACAATGGGATAACGAAGATGGCGGACCATTGCGTGCGCCTAAATTTCCATTGCCTGATTCTTATCGCTATTTGTTAGCTGCTTCACTTTTTGAAACCGATAAAAATACAACTGAGCATGTTCATCTGACTTTACGAAAAATGGCAAGTGGTGGAATTTATGATCAATTAGGAGGAGGATTTGCTCGTTACAGTACCGACATGATTTGGAAGGTGCCGCATTTTGAAAAAATGTTATACGACAATGCTTTGTTGATTTCATTGTATGCAGATGCATTTAAGGAAAGTAAAAATGTTTTGTATAAAGAAGTAATTGTTCAAACACTGGAATTTGTAGAACGTGAATTGAGAAGTAAGCAAGGTGCATTTTACTCTGCTTTAGATGCCGATACCGAAGGCGTGGAAGGAAAATTTTATTGCTGGACCATTGATGAAGTACATCTGCTTTTAAAGGAAGATACGAACCTGGCCATCGATTATTTCGGTTTGAATGAACGTGGGTATTGGGAACATGATTTATACATTCCCTTGCGACCGGAATCAACTCTTGACTTAGAAAATAGGTATCAACTTTCTTCGGCGGCGTTGACGAACAAAATAAAATTAATTCGCGAAAAAATGTTTGATGCTCGTTCAAAACGCATCTCTCCCGGACTCGATGATAAAATTTTATGTTCGTGGAATGCCTTGATGTTGTCAGCATATCTGGATGCTTATGCTGCTTTGGGTGATGAACATTATTTGCAAATTGCCATGAAGGCTGCAAATTTTATTGAAAGTCATTTTTTGAAAAACAAGCAGCTTTTTCACGCAGCGAAAATTGTGAAGCAAGATGTGTTGGTTAGTATTCCCGGATTTTTGGAAGATTATGCTTTCGTAATTGAAGCTTACATTTCTTTGTTTTCGTCGACAACGGATGAACGTTATTATCATATAGCATGGTCGCTTGCGCAAACGGTTTTGAAAGATTTTTCTAATGATGATTCTCCCTTATTCTGGTTCACTTCTTCACAATCCGAATCGCTCATCTCCAGAAAACAAGAAGTTCAAGACAATGTAATTCCTTCATCAAATGCTGTGATGTCGCATAATTTGTTGCGTTTGTCGAGATTAAACGGCGATTCATCCTTAAGTGATCGTTGTTCTAAAATGTTGCAGGTGATGAAAGCGGATACTGAGAAGTCAACACCTTGGTACGGCCGATGGGCACGCGTGTTTTTAGAGATGGAAAAAGGAACAGAGTTAGCTATCACCGGACCTGAAAGTAAAAGCAAGTTGAAATCAATGCTTTCTGAATATTTACCTCTTACCACCATGGCGGCCGCAGAGGAAAATTCTTCATTGGCTTTGTTTAGTGGGAGGATGGATTCGGAATCAACTCAATTTTTTGTTTGCTTTAGCCAATCTTGTCAGGCACCTGTAAATTCCGAAAAGGAAGCGCTGGTGCTCTTGCGCAATTAGTGCATTTGATTACCTTTGATTCCCTAAATCAAATTATGAAAACGATTCAATTCCTAGTACTAGGCGCTGTGAGTTTGATGCTTGCATCTTGCGGTGACCCAAAGAAAACCGATGCACCTGCTAAAGATCCTTTGGTAGAAAACATGGACACCACATTAAATCCCGGCGATGATTTTTTTAAATACGCTTGCGGAACATGGCTCAAAAATAATCCAATTCCAGAAGCAGAAAAATCCTGGGGTATCTGGACGCTCGTTCAGGAAGAAACCAATAAACGCATGCTGAAAGTGAGTGAAGAAGCTGCGAAAACCACTTCCAAGAAAGGAAGCAGCCAGCAAAAAATTGGCGACTTCTATTTTGCGGGTATGGATACCGTTAGTATCGATAAGATGGGATTAGATCCCTTGCGTGCTGAGTTGAAGAGTATCGATGAAATCAAAGACAATCCATCCTTGGTGCAAATGATCGCGCGTCTACAAACTTATGGCGCAAGTCCTTTATTTGCGGCCTATATTTTCCAAGATGAAAAACGTTCTGATCAGCAAGCATTGCATTTATATCAAGGCGGTATCGGTCTTCCTGATCGAGATTATTATTTTAATACGGATGCTCGAACAGTGACAGTGCGCATGGAATATGAAAAGCATTTGCGTGCCATGTTTACATTGATGGGAGAAGATAGCGTGAAAGCTGCTGCTAGTGCATCAACGGTTTTGAAAATGGAAAAATCATTGGCGAAAGCTTCGCGTAAACTGGAAGCATTGCGTGATCCCTATTTGAATTACAACAAAATGCAGATCGATGGTCTCAAATCATTAACGCCTTCTATCGATTGGAAATTGATGTTAGATGGAATGCATATTCCGAACATTGATTCCATCATTGTAGGTCAGCCTGAATTTTTCCGTGAAGTAGAAAAAAGTTTAAAGGGAAATTCAATCGCCGATTGGAAAGTATATTTGCGTTGGAATTTAATCAATACTTATGCAGGCTATTTGAGTAAGCCTTTTGATGATCAAAATTTCAAATTTTACGGAACTATTCTGAATGGTGTTAAAGTACAGCGTACAAGATGGAAGCGAGTACTTGATCAGGAAGAAAATTTCATTGGTGATTTATTAGGTCAATTGTATGTTGAGAAATATGTTTCGCCTGCATTTAAGGATCGTTACAAAAAATTAACAGATAATATCATTGAAGCTTATCGTGATCGTATCGGACAAATTTCCTGGATGAGCGATTCTACAAAAACAAAAGCGATTGCAAAGTTAAACGCCATCACCGTAAAAGTAGCTTATCCTGATAAATGGAGAGATTACTCAGCCTTAGATATTGATCGCAGCAGTTACGCGAGCAACGCGATGCGTAGTAATGTTTGGTCGCATAACTACCAAGTATCTAAATTAGGCAAACCGGTGGATCGTACGGAGTGGGACATGACACCACAAACCTACAATGCTTATTACAATCCGTCCAACAATGAGATTGTTTTACCTGCTGCTATTTTTATCATTCCGGGATTAGAAGATTCATTGGCGGATGATGCCATCATCTACGGTTATGCAGGTGCTTCTACTATAGGTCACGAGTTAACGCATGGCTTCGACGATCAGGGTCGCCAGTTTGATGAAGTGGGTAATTTGAGAAATTGGTGGTCGCCATTCGATGAAACGGAATTCACAAAGCGTTCAAAGATGATTGTACAGCAATTCGGGGAATTTAAAGTATTGGATAGTTTAAAAGTAAATGGCGATGCTACACAGGGTGAAAACATCGCTGATTTAGGTGGAGTACTTTTAGGATATACTGCTTTCAAAAAAACGGAGCAATATAAATCAGGAAAATCAATCAATGGCTTAACACCTGATCAAAGATTCTTTTTAGGGTATGCACTCAGCTGGCTCGGACATATGCGCGATGAAACATTGGCCATGCGCATCATGACCGACGTGCATGCACCTAACTTTCTTCGCATCAATGGTCCCCTTGCCAACATCCCCGAGTTCCACAAAGCCTTCAACATAAAAGAGGGCGAAGCCATGTATCGCCCCGATAGTTTGCGCGTAAATATCTGGTAGAAATACTGTAAAAACAGAAAGGGACTCTTGAAAATTCAAGGGTCCCTTTTTTTATTCCATTTAATTAGAATTCGTCTAAAATTTTGTTTGATCTTTCACGCAAAGGCCGATAGCTATCGGCCGCAAAGATGCAAAGTTCGCAAAGCGGTTAAATAGACTAATTCGAAAATTAATTGTAGAAATAGAACTGTGTATTTTTAAATTGCAAGTCTCGAAATAACATTCGGATAGAGATGTTATATTAGTGATAAAATTTGTTTGATTTCAGGAGCTATCATCTTTGTCACTTTGCGCGACGACATTAGATTTGATATGTATTAATAATGATATAAAAATTTTATATGAAATCATGTTATTATTTGCGCCCGATCGCTGTCGGGCTTTGCGTGAAAAAAGCAAAGAGGGGATTTCTATTTCTAGAAACCCCTTCTTTCATTTTCTTATTTTAAGATTTAATACGATGATAAAGAAATAATCCCGTTATTGTTGTCAAGGCAATCATCGCAAAAGGAATTTCCTTTTTTGTTTTTTCGGGCATTGTGTCCTCACTTAAGAATGATTCTTGTGAAATCCCAACACCTGAATCAGGAATGATTCCATCATCGAATTGTGCAACGTCCGCCGGATCCGGATTTGATTGAAATGGATTTAATTTTTTCTTGTTGATGGATTTCTCAGGTTGAGTTGGCGGCTCCATCCATCCCGTTCTTTTATCCGGTGGTTGCGGTGCTCTGTAGCCTGAGAAATATCCGGGATAATCACGGTATCGACTTACGTCCCATCCTGTGAGAGACGCCAACTCACGCAATTCTTTTCTGCGCTTTTGAATTTTTTGATCTTGGTATTCCGACCACTCCGGACAATTATCCACATAAGCAGATGGATGATTTAAAATATAGCGACATTGAAACTGCGCTTTGTTACTCGTTTCTTGAAAAACTAAATCCTGCGGAAAATCTTGTCGGTTATACGTCACGTGTAATCGCGTAAAATATAGTTGTCCTGTATATCCATTGCCTCTTCCGGTTTGAAGCCAATCTACTCCCGATTGTACAATTTCCGAATAGAGTGGGGGCTGACTCGCGCAAGGATCACACTTCACTTGATTTTGTCCGCTTAAATCCCAGGCATACTCTAGATAAATATTGTTTCCTCCTTCCTTACGAATATTTTCTTTGTATAAGGAAGTATAAAATTGTCCGAAATAATCTTTTACAAATACGGGTACATTGCGATCCGTAGGCATTTGCAATGTGCGATAATTTGTAGTTTCAATTCTTCCTTTTTGTGAAAACGCATAAATAATCATGTCTTGATTTCCTCCTCCGTTGGCCATACCTAAACGAATAGGTAACATAAATTTGGGCGAGTGAAAACTAATTTGGAGTGGACGCAGAATTTGATTTCCTCTTCTTTGTTGTTCTTCTAAGTTTACTTTCACGACGAAAAATTTCATATTACTTTTGATGTAAGGTTCTAAAACTTCTCTAGCTCCTTCAGGAATTTTGTATCCATGGTCGTTCAACCATCTTTCTAAACCACCCGATTCTTTTGCACTCAAAATTTCGATATCGTATTCATCCACTGTGTATCGTGCGATAACTGCTACATGGTATTCTTCTTTTTCTTCATCCCGAGACATTTCCGCAGCTGCATTCCTCATGCTCGATGTGGTTTTGCTAAGTACCGCATCTTCCAACATGTATCGATTACACGGTGCTTGGTCGTGATATTCTACCAAACGCGGACCCGAGTAAGCATCAAACTGATCGAAGATGCTTCGTTCTACAACACGAATATCTTCTCTTTGTAAAACCGTAGGAACAGGAATGACCATGGCGAAGTCTTTTACGTTTCCTTGAAAATCTGAACTCATCGTAATGGTTGAGCGCTCTCCGTTTCTTACTAAGATGACTTGCGAAGTTTTGTTAAATAATTTGACGTCGGCTCTTGCAACATAGAAACCGCAGAATGCATTTGATTGGAGTGTTGATGTGAACACTGCAATAAATAATAAGAGAATTTTTTTCATGATTTTTTTTAATATTTATAGATTATTTAATTTTTAAATGGCTAATTGTTGTGGAGATGGAGTGGCCACCCATTGATGTTTTTCTCCTTTGAAAAAATGATCTAACACAGGAGTTAATGGAGATAAAAAAAACAGCGCCCATATTGGAGCACCATTGATCCATTCGTATGCTTGAAGATAAAAGGAGATAAGTCCGATGCAAAATGCCCAAACAATTCTTACCGTTTTATTCTTTGGTGTGGAAACAGGATCAGTAATCATGAAAAATGTAAATAGTAATAATGCGCCATTCGTAAACTGATGTGTGAGTGCATCCACAGGCCAGTTCTGCCAGAGATACATTCTAATAATTTGTGCACCACCAAAGGCAATGATAAAACTCAAAGCCAATTCCATTCTGTTGGCATTTGTAACTACTAAAAATCCTAAAATGCCAACTAGGAAAAGCCAAAGTCCATCGCTTCCCCATTGTCCGGGTGAAATCCATCCTTCTCCGGTGAATAGAATGGTTGCACAGATTCCAATATTGGCAGGATTGAAAAAATGTTTTCCGTTGGCGCGAAAAATAAATTTTGAACTAATTGTAATTATAGTGGCTAGGGCAATAATGATATATTGATCGCATCTAAAAAGCAAACAAAGACTTAATGATGAGATGATCGCACTTTTATAAGAATGTAGAGGTAGTTTGAGGAAATAGATGCCGAGACTTTGAACGAAAAGAGCAAGCAAAAAAGTAATATAAATTTGAGTGATTTCTAATGGCCATTTTAAACTGAAAATTCCGGTAAGGAGAAAAATGAGTAGAAAACTGATTTGATAATGTCGAGCATCTTTGCTGAAACTTGTAATGGAGGAGGATAGCCCCCACTTAATTGAATGTAGCATATTTTGGATTTTGGAGGGGGAGATGTATTCACTTTCAATTTTCCATACGCTACGGCAAAAAATACTTCCATTTGGTCATTAAATCTTATCATATCCCAAATGCTTCAGTAAATTAGCAGACTCTTCATGAGGTCTCGTATTGGATATAGTATGTATATATAGAGTCCTTTGATCTGAAAAAAAATGTTACTACTCCGACTCATCAAGGAAAGCATCAGCATGGCATGGTATGCCTTGGTTGTAAATAAGTTACGGACTTTTTTATCCTTGCTAGGAGTGACCATCGGCATCTTCGCCATCATCACTGTTTTTACGGCTGTGGATAGTATGGAGAATAATGTGAAGGGCAGCGTGGAGAAGTTGGGCAATAATGTGATTTACATTCAAAAATGGCCTTGGGCTTTTGGTGGCGATTACCCCTGGTGGAAATATTGGCAGCGCCCTCTTCCTTCTATTGATGAACTTGAATTATTAAAAGATCGTTCTTTGATGGCGGAGGAGATGTGCTTCATGGCATTTTTGGGCGATCAAACTGTAAAGTGGGAAGGCAATACGGTAGAGAATGTAGATATCAATTTGATTTCTCATGATTATAATAGGATTGCGGGATTCGATTTATACGAAGGCCGTTATTTTTCTGAAGCGGAGTCCTATGGCGGATATCCGGTAACGTTAGTGGGCTATGACATAGCACAAAATTTATTTCCGAATAGCTCTGCAATTAATAAAGACATTACCGTAAAAGGGAGAAAAACAAAAGTGATTGGAGTTTTTTCCAAAGAAGGCGAAAGCATTGTGGGTAATTCAAATGATAATTCAGTTGTTTTACCGGTGAATTACGGACGTAAATTCATTGATATAAAATCAGAGCGATCAGGTCCGATGATTATGGTGAAAGCTAAAGCAAATGTGAGCAATCAACAGTTGATGGAGGAGTTGAGCGGTAACATGAGAGGTATTCGTCGTTTGCGGCCTATTGAAGATGATAACTTTGCATTGAATGAAACGAAATTGCTATCGGCACAGGTCGGACAATTATTCGGCATGTTATCCCTAGTAGGCGGAATTATCGGAGCCTTCAGTATTTTGGTTGGAGGATTCGGTATTGCCAATATTATGTTCGTTTCCGTTCGTGAAAGAACACATATTATCGGAATTCAAAAATCATTAGGCGCAAAAAATTATTTTATCCTCGTGCAATTCTTAACCGAGTCCATTATCCTTTGTTTATTCGGTGGATTGCTGGGCTTACTCTTAGTTTATATCACCACCATCATTGCTGGCTTTTATGATTACGATTTTTCATTGACACTCGGCAATGCATTTTTAGGAGTCGGTGTTTCCGCCCTCATTGGTATCGTGAGCGGACTCTTTCCCGCCGCCGCCGCTTCACGTTTAGATCCGGTAGAAGCGATTAGGTCGAATGGATAGTTGAGTTTGGAGTAAGGAGTTTGGAGTTAAGAAAATGTGAGATCGAGATTTTTATTTTGTATTCTGGAATTGGTAAATTGCTTTTTAATTTTTGTAGGTTAAAAGTTTTTTCCTAACCAGCGAAAACCATATTCAATCTGTAGCCCATTATTAATTCAGAATGCAGAATTCGGAATTCAGAATTGGCTAACGCTTTGCTAATTTCACGTAAATTCAGAATGCAGAATTAAATTCAGAGCTACGAATTCAGAATTGGCTAACGCTTTGCTAATTTCACGTAAATTCAGAATTCAGAATTACGAATTCAGAATTGGCTAACGCTTTGCTAATTTCACGTAAATTCAGAATGCAGAATTAAATTCAGAATGCAGAATTCAGAATTGGCTAACGCTTTGCTAATTTCACGTAAATTCAGAATGCAGAATTAAATTCAGAATGCAGAATTCGGAATTCAGAATTGGCTAACGCTTTGCTAATTTCACGTAAATTCAGAATGCAGAATTCGGAATTCAGAATTGGCTAACGCTTTGCTAATTTCACGTAAATTCAGAATGCAGAATTAAATTCAGAATTCAGGATTCAGAATTGGCTAACGCTTTGCTAATTTCACGTAAATTCAGAATGCAGAATTAAATTCAGAATGCAGAATTAAATTCAGAATGCAGAATTCAGAATTGGCTAACGCTTTGCTAATTTCACGTAAATTCAGAATGCAGAATTAAATTCAGAACTACGAATTCAGAATTGGCTAACGCTTTGCTAATTTCAGGTAAATTTAGGTTTAGACACAGAATCCAGAATCCAGAATCAATTCTGAATTCGTAATTCCTAATTCTGAATTAAAAAAAAGGGAGCCTTTTACAAGCTCCCCTTTTAATATAAATTGATTAGATTAGAATTTAATTAATTTCTGCTGATGCGAATTCCCGTCCTGAATAATTTCTACTTGGTAAATTCCTGCAGGGATGTTTTGAATAGAAATAGTTGTATTCATTTCCTGAATAGAATTCTTCTGAATTAAACGTCCTGCTCCATCGTAGATGTTCATGATGGCTGGAATATTTTTATTCAATTTTAAAGTGACAAGATCATTCGCAGGATTCGGATATAAACTGATGCCTGCATTTTGTAGACTTGTAAGTCCTGTTGTAATGTCAACTGTAACTTGTACGCGATTTGCACTGCACGTGAATCCTGGTTTTGTTACACTCCAGTCATAGAAATAATAAAAATATTGTCCGCCGAAATCATTTCCGGTAATTGATAATCCATCAGGAACGGTGTATGGATAACTCGCTCCCGTGCCTGTGCGCTTAAATCGTGGACCTGCAAATCCCCATGTAGGCATTGCTATGTTTACACTGTCATTCATGTGCATACGATAACCGGTTCCAGGAGTTAAAGCGAAATTTAAGTTCACAACTTGTGAATCAGGACTCACCGCAACATCTGCATATTGCAATAGTACATCTTGTTTGTCGCGCAGTTCAAATCTTCTTGTCCCAGCTAAATCTGTATACACCTTTACTGAATTTAAAGTGCATGCTTTAATTACATCAAAATAAACCGTTGCATTAGTTCCATTAGATCCACTGTATGCACTGTTTCCACTGTGAAACTCAGGAGCTGTTTTGAATGTTCCGGCATTAAATGTTTCATTGTTCTCCACCCAGAAATCGGTAGCACTTGAAATGACTGGTGTTGTATAACTAGGTCCTGTAGCTACAGGTGTCGTAGCTGCTACAGCATCATACCATTTGATATCAGTTCCCGATGCATTCAATGTAGCAGGACCTGCTGCAGGTAAAGTAACATTGGATGTAATCGCATCCGGAATTATATGCGCAGTAATACTCACCGGAGAGGCCGAAGTAAATTGTGCGCAATAACCTTGTACTGTTAACGAATAGCTTCCAGTTGTAGTCGCATTAATGTTTTGAGTTGTCGATCCATCAGACCATAAATAGGAAATTAAACCGGCAGGACCTTCTATCGTTACTGCGGTACCGTTACATATTTCTGTTTCACCTATAGCTTTTATCACAGGAGTTTGAATTGGATCTTGATCAATCACAAAAGTAGGAGAGAGTCCAACACAATTATTTCCTACTGTACTTACGGCAACATTGTATTCGCCACCTGTTGTAATTGTAATTGCTTGCGTAGTACTCGAATTACTCCATAAATAATCAAAACCTGGAGTGGCGGTTAAAGTCTCTGTACTTCCTGTGCAAATATATGGTGCAACTTGAGAATACACTAAAGAAGGAGATGGAGAAACACAATCGTTCTCGACCACTTTGATAAATTGATCTACCGCGGGATTTATTAAAGTCTGTGTAATGCCACTAGGGAAATTGATAACAATCGAATCAATTGTAGTCACCGCTCCCATTCCGAAATGTAACATCATGGAATTAGATGTTCCATAACTTTCTCCTGCTCGAACTTCTCTTAATTGCGTCCCCAAAGAGCTATAAAGCGTTGCACGTGCACCGATAGCACCTGTGTTACTTACAGTGCCAACTAAATTTAGTGTTACGAAATGATTTGAGTTTTGAGTCCCATTCATCCATATAACATCATCGATGGTTGATGGATTGGTGTAGATGGTTGCATAGCCACCATAAATATCAATCTTGCCATCGTGATTCAAATCACCAATAGCAAACGATTCCATTTTATTGGTATTGAATAGTGCTTCAACTTTAGTAAATGTTTTGTTGCCATTGTTATGATAGTAACGACTAGTAGATCCGGTAATAAATAAATCAACGTATCCATCATTGTCAAAATCTTCCATCACACTTTGAATGGGTGTAATGTCAGTGATGTCGAATCCAGTGCTTGCAGTAATATCGGTATAATGTCCGGTGCCGTCGTTTTCTAAAATTTGACTTTCGTAATCATGATTCGTCAAGAGTAAATCTAAATCTCCGTCATTGTCGATGTCTCCAAAAGAAGCAGTCCATGATTGCCATCCTACATTGATTCCGTAAGCAGCAGCATTCTCGGTAAAATTGTTGTTCCCGTCATTTACAAACATGACGTTGATTCTTCTTGAATCAGTTGGACTTGTTACACCTTGTCTGCATTTGGCAATGTACAAATCCAAATCACCATCATTATCGAAATCAGTCCACACACTTCCATAATTTCCGGAATCATCCGAAGAAGTAACATCGAAATTAATTGTCGTTGCAGATTCTACCAAACCACCAAGTCCATCATTTAAAAAAATATGACTTTGTGCATTGTCATCGCACGCAAATACATCTATCCAACCATCGTTGTTAAAATCAGCACACGTTAAATTTTGAACAAAAAAACCTGTGTTGGGTAAACTTATCATGGTTCCCATCGATCCATTTGCATCAGTCATAAATAAACGCAAAGCCGGACCTGAACTACCTGCGATGATATCCAAATAACCATTCTGATCTAAATCGGCAGCGACCATTCCCCAAGCCCATCCTGGAGATGAACTGAAAGTTCCGATCGGAATATTTTGAAAGGTGTTGTTCGTTCTTTGAACTTCGATGTTAGCAATGCGTCCATCATCCAATCGAATAATATCATCCAATCCATCACCATTCCAGTCTACAATCGTCATGGAACATCCACTATGGAAATTGGAATTGATAAGTTTGGTGTTTTTGTTTTTGAAAGTGACTTGCGATTGTGCCGGTCCGGCAATTGCTAATGCAAGAAGAGCAATGAAGTACCCGTAAATTTTTTTCATTTGATAAACCGTTTTGGCGTTTTTTATGTGTAGATTGGATTATTCGATTCTTACTATTTTTTTGACCAGCTTTCGCTTATGATTTGAGAACACAAGGTAGTAAACGCCTTTGGACGCTGGTAGCTGAATGCTGTTGAATTTGCTACTTCTCTGTAAAGTGCAAGATAATCTTTGGCCTGACAGGGTGTAAAGACTTACATCCGTGTTTTGTGGCATCCCTTGAATGTAGATGATTCCGTCAGAAGTAGGATTAGGTCCAACTTGTATTGATTGATCTAAGTCGATGGATGAGAGTCCTACCGGAATAAGAATATTACTTAATGTATCTGACTGTATCAGGAAGGGCGCTTTGTTCGCGCTGGCATACATCGATAGAAAGGTATCTATTTCTGCAGAGGAATAATTCATCATATCACTTAAAAATGCAGGAGGTAAGGTCTGATAATAAACTTGAACATGCACAGTCAAATTTCCGTTATAACCGTTTAAAGGCAAATGATAATAAACAATGTCTTGTCCGCTTCCTTCGATGCCGGAGATTTTATTAAAGTTTACATCTGTCAATGCATCACCAACAATTGCGCAAGTATCGTATGCAAAATGTGTTGACGTAAATCCGATGGGAGGAAGGCGATTGTCTTTTAAAGTAGTATCCGCTCTCTCCAAAACAGTAGTTCTATTTCCATTCACATCACCTACCACCATTTCATACACTTGTGTTTGTGAAGATGTGTTGATGAATGAATGATGTGTTTCCAAAGTGGTATTGATGTTTTTTACTTCGAAGTTATTATCAAATATTCCGCTTGAAAATAAAGTGTCACCATTGGATTTTAAAGCGATGAATTGCAGTACCGCTCTGCGAGATGGGTAACCACTAGGAAATTTATGTCCGGCTTTGTTTTTAAGTTTTATGCTAAAGTAAGCAGTGTCACTTCCGGCAGAATCATATTGGCTCGTTAAATCTAATGTTTGATTTCTGAGTAAATCAGTATTTACTTTTAAAGTAGAATCAAATTTATTATCGTCAGCAGAAACACCCAAACTAATTTTATTGTCTTTGATTAATTGAACCATGAAATTATTGGCTCCGGAAAAAGTATGCAAGTTAAATGGTGTTCTGCCCGGTAATGCCGTATATCCATTGGCAATTTTTATGGGGTCTTCAATCTTGGGCATGTGACACGATTGACAAGTCAACTGCTCGATCAAAGGATAATCTGAATTCAAATATTCATGATAGGTAGCTTGTTCTACGAATGTATTTCCTGTAGGTACTCCATTTAAATCTACAGAATTTGAAATAAGCGTATGGCAAGGAGAGCAAGTTTTACTTTCGCTAATATGGGGGCTATACGCAGGCGTTAGTCCAACATATAATTGCATCGGCCCGGTCATCGGTGCTGTGAAAGGACCATAAACAAAACGATTTGTATCGTATGGTAGATGTCCGGAAAATAAACTTCCCAATGAAGAGGAATCTTTTACGCCATGGCACCCATGACACGAAACTCCGGATTGCCCTAAGGAATCTGTACTTAAATCAGCAAGGGTGTAATGTGGTTCGTTTTTGTAAAAAGCAGTGTAATGTCCGAGTGGAGCATGACACTTCGTGCATAAAGTCTGTAATTCCAGGGCATTCGCAGGATTCACTAATGACTCATGACTTACTTTGGCTTTCCAAAAGGGATCTACAGCAGCAAGGGCCATCATGGAAGTCTCCCAGTCGTCGAATAAATTTACATCCATTCCGTTGACATCCACATTGGCTAATCCCAAACTATCAAAACCATGACAACCTTTGCAATTTTCAGGAAGTGAGAAATATTGACCGGAGTCGAGTGGAGGCATAAAGTGCGCCTTTAGAAAAGTTATGTCCTCGGGAGAATGAAATGCTTGATGGGTATTGCCAATAAAAGAAGACCTCAATACAATGATTGAAGCCAAAATTACTACCAGTACCGTAAACTTGTTCTTCATTTTGGATTAGAAAAATGACATGCTGTGTGGGCAAGCCATTCATACGACCAAATTAAGGGAAATTACAATGACAGCCAAACAAATTATGCAATAAGAAGAGGCAAAAAAACAATCTTGTGAAAATTCGAAAGCACTTTAGTGTTTAGATTCTCAATCCAGTAGAATAATTCTTAAAAATTATCGCTTATTTCCAGGAATTCCAATTATGCTTATCCATGGTTTTTACGGCGTTTACTAATAGGTCAATGCAGTTTTGGATATCCGTTTTATCAGCCATTTCTATGACCTGATGGATGTGTCGGGTGGGGATGCTTATAGCTCCGGCAATGGAACCTGTTTTCCCGTTGCGCTGGATGCCAGCAGTGTCTGTTCCGCCTGCAGGAAGAATTTCCGATTGCCATTTGATCTTATTTTTAATAGCAGTATTCTTTAAAAATTCTACCATTCGCGTATCGCAAATGGTACTTGAATCCATGATTTTTATACCTGCTCCCTTGCCCAACTCAGTCACCATTTCATGCGCACAGGCTCCCGGCGTATCATAAGCAATGGTAGTATCGATATTAATTCCGAAATCGGGCTCGATGTGATGAGCTGCTACAAGAGCACCTCGTAATCCAACTTCTTCTTGCACTGTAAAGCAGGCATAAAAATCATAAGGGATTTTCCCTTTTAATTTCCGCAATGCTTCAATCAATATAAAAACAGAAACACGATTATCAATCGATTTGCTATTCACACAATTTCCCATTTCAATTAACTCGCGTTGACGTGTTACAGAATTTCCAACCGACACAATTTTTTCAACTTGCTTTTTCGGTAAGCCAAGATCTATATAGAAATCTTCAATTTTTGGCGCTTTATTTTTTTCTTCCGTACTCATCAAATGGACCGGCTTAGATCCCATTACACCAATGATATCCTCTTTTCCGTGCACAATTACACGTTGAGCAGTTAATGTTTTCGGATCAAATCCTCCCAAAGTATGAAAACGTAAAAATCCTTTATCGTCGATATGAGTAATAATAAATCCAATCTCATCCATGTGCGCAGCTGACATTATTTTCTTCCGTGCCGCTCCCTTTTTTAAGCCAATTACGTTGCCCATTTTATCGATGGAAACCTCATCGCAAAGCGGCTTTATTTCCTTCATCACCAACTCTCTTACACGGTTTTCATGTCCGGGAGCACCAGGAGTTTCACAAATTAATTTTAGCAATTCTATATTCATAGCTTTCGAAATTGAGAGCCCTAAATTACTATTATTTTTTGGATTTGAAGCGCACCTAGAAATGACTGGAATTTGACTTTGAAGATGCGGCTGGTGATTCTCGATACTCGATTTCTTAGTGTGTTTCTAGATTTTTATAGTTTTTATTTACAGATATACCTTTCGGCTTCGCTCCCTTTGACACACTTCGACAAGCTCAGTGGAGTCAGCTCAGGGGAACCAGGTGAGATAGGGCAAGCGATTCTCGATTCTAAAGATATTTACATTAATTATTGCATCAGCTCGTCTCTTTCAAAGATAGCGACTAACAACTAACGACCAACGACTAACGACCAACGACTATTCAATCTTCGTCAACTTCAAAGTATTCGCAGTTGCTCTTTCATGTAGAGGCGTGCTTGCGATGTGAATGATGTATTCTCCGCTTTTTACAAAACCATGTTCCACTAAATATTTTTTAATGTCAACAATAGTAACATCAGTACTCTCGTATTTATCGTAGTAAAAACCACGAATACCCCAAACTAAATTGAGTGTGGTTAAAATGGGAAGGTTATCAGTGAAAATATAAATCGGAGATTTGGGTCGATGGGCTGCGATTTTAAAAGCCGTCATTCCAGAGTGGGTCATTGCTACTATTGCACTGGCATTTGTTTGTTTCGCCATTAATGCTGATATGTAACATATGTTTTCAGGAATGAAATTGGGCGAGTCTTTTGCAGGAGCATGTTCTCTGTAAAAAATGGTGTCTTCGCTCTCGATTTCCTTGATGATTTTTTGCATGGCTTCTACTGTTCCTACAGGAAAAACACCAACCGATGTTTCAGCACTGAGCATGAGCGCATCCGCTCCGTCAAAAACGGCATTGCCTACGTCATTCGCTTCTGCACGGGTAGGACGATAATTGGTGATCATACTCTCCATCATCTGTGTAGCAATGATGACAGGCTTGGCCGCTTGATTGCATTTTTTTACAATGGCTTTCTGTATTACCGGCACTTTTTCCATCGCCATTTCCACTCCTAAATCACCTCGCGCAACCATGATGCCATCACTCACAGCGATGATCGCATCAATCTTTAATACAGCTTCCGGCTTTTCGATTTTTGCAATGACTCTCGTTCTGCTATTTGCTGCCTTAATGATGTTTTTAAGTTCGATTACATCTTCAGGTTTACGTACAAAGGAAAGTCCGATCCATTCTACTTTATTCTCGAGCGCAAAAGCTAAATCTTTCCGATCCTTTACTGTTAAGCTTGGTAAAGAAATAATAGTATTAGGAAGATTAACTCCTTTGCGTGAAGCTAAAGGGCCTCCGTGAATTACTTTTGTTTTCACACGTTCATCCGGAAGAATTTCGATGACTTTTAATTCGATTTTTCCATCATCTACCAGTACCGCATCTCCAATATTAACATCTTTAAAAAAATCAGGGTACTTAATAAATACTTCTTTTGAAGTACCCGGAACTTCTCGATGGTTTAACAATAATTCATCGCCATTTTTTAATACGATGTTTTTTTCTTCTAAATCACCTATGCGAATTTTTGGCCCCTGCAGGTCAAATAAAATGGCAACGTGGGTATTTAATTTTTCATTTAGTTTTCGAATACATTCAATGGCTTGCTTCATCATGATGTGATCACCATGAGAACTATTGATGCGGCAAACATCCATGCCGGCTAAAATCATTTTTTCTAAAATGCTTTCATTTAAACTGGCAGGACCAATGGTGGCAATAATTTTGGTTCGCGTATATCGGTTGTAATTCATTTAACAGGAGGTAATTTTTTTAAATCATCATCGGTTTCGATGATAGGTTCTAATAAAAGAAAGTGATCGGCAGATTTAAGGTCATCCGGAAATACTTCTTGCGCACTGGTGATGATTTGAATATTTAATAATTTTGTGAGTATTTCATCAACATCAGTAAGTTTACTTTTGTTTTTTATGACGAAAAAATAATCAACTTGCTTCAACTCAGGTATAAAAACATGTTGTTGGACTTTATTAGAAATTAAATAAATTTCTTCTTCGTCTTCGTTGATGAATAAGAAGTATGGAAATCGTCCGCTGCTTCCTTTTTTACCCATGTTCAGTTCCAAATCAGTTTTTTTCTCCAAACTGTAGTTTAAAATCTTGTTGAGTTCCGCGCAAAGTTTGTAATCGCGATAAGCGCAATAAATGGCCAGAATCTCAAAATCGAAATCCGGAACAAAATCAAGAGTAAAGGTTTGCTTCTTCGCCACGCCTCAAAAGTAAAGGCAAGAAATGGATTTGAGCGAGAAATAGGGATGTTTTTTCAAAAAAATTCAAAGAATTGACAATGCCTCGAAAATTAGCTAACAATTTTTAACACTAATGGCACAGAGGTCACTATAGAACAAATAGAACTTTAACACTTTTGTGCACTCTTGTGTACTCTTGTGCCTCTAGTGTTTAAAAAAGTAAATCTTATTGAAGCTAGTATTTCACAGTTTTTCCTTGCAGCTTGCAGCTTTTTGCAGCTTAATTCAGCTAATCAAACTTTCGCTTAGAATATTTTTACCTAACAAACAAGCTTGCTATGAAAACACAACGTTTATACTTTGAGTATAATTAAAAGTAGAATTGTCTCTTCAAAGCGAAACCTTCTTATCCAATTTTTTCTATTTTAAAATTAAACATCCTATTTTTACCAAATGATTTTAGGAGATGAATATTTTATGCGAGCCGCATTGGCAGAAGCAAAAGAAGCCTTGCTTCAAGATGAAGTACCCATCGGCGCTGTGATTGTAGCGAATGGACAAATCATCGCGCGCGGACATAATTTAGTAGAGCGTTTGAATGACGTAACCGCGCATGCGGAAATGATGGCCTTTACGGCAGCATCGGAAAATTTGGGAGGCAAGTATTTAAAGGATTGTACTTTGTACGTGACTTTAGAGCCTTGTACGATGTGTGCCGGTGCCGCTTTCTGGACACAAATTACAAAAATTGTTTACGGGGCTTCCGACGAGAAACGCGGGTTTTCAAACTTGGGAGATGCTAAAAAAATATTCCACCCATCAACAGAAGTGAAAGGTGGAATTCTCGAATCCGAATGCTCGGAAATATTAAAGTCTTATTTTAAATCGAAGCGTTAACTACACGTTAATCGCCTGAAGTACTTGTAAAGTCAATGGCTTGTTTAAAAATTTGCGTACATAAGGATTTTTGTTGGCGCGATTTAAATCCTTGAAACTTTCAGAGGTAGAAAGCATAATCACCTTCATCTGCATGCGCTGATCTTCCGGTAATTTTTCGAAGGCTTCTAAAAACTGAAAACCATTCATTTCGGGCATCATGATGTCAAGAAAAATTACATCCGGCCATTTGTCTTTTGATGTGCTTTGCAAAAATTCCATCGCTTCGGTAGCAAGCTGATACGTAATTACGTGTTCAGCGAAGCCATTTGTTTCGATGAGTTTTTTATTGATGAAATTGTCTAATGAATTATCATCAATCAACATCGCTGTTGTGTACTTGGCCTTCCCCTTCTGTGTTGTATTCGACTCACTAACTTGAGTTATCATCTGGCTGCTCATAATTAATTTTCTCTTCTGTGGTTTTTCTTGTTGTATTGTGGTACGTGGAAGGTTTTGATATGGATTATAACGCATCTCCCTAAATGGTGGTTATAAAAAAAATTGAAATCCCTTACATGAAACTTGTAATACATCTTACAAATATTACATCTTCAGAGAGAGAGAATGATCGGGAAATTCATCTTAAAATAAAAAAGGAACAGCCGGCTTTAACCAACTGCTCCATCCAAACCAACCAACAGTATGGCAGCCTTTAACTTGCCATCCGAAGCTTTTGCTGGACTTTTTCAGGTACCATGCTTTCTACATGATAGCCATAGAGTCCAACGTATCCCGCTTCTGGGAAAGGAACCATATCAAACCAGATATTTAATCCGCTGAAAGCCACCTTACATCCCCCGGGATTTGTAGTATTAAACGATTCCGTAATTTCAGGGTAGGCCTGAAGAATATTATCCGGAATTTTATTTCCTTTTCGGCAATTCCACTCGCTAAGAAGCGGTTGGGCCGTTAAATTTGAATCCAATAATCGCATGTCATAACCTATGCGTATCACAGGAAAGGCATCACGCATGTCATTTTTTGTATTGTTTTCTTTTTTCATTTGTTGTTGAATGAGTACTCTGCAAACATACAGGCAAGGTTACATCGAATGCGTTCAATAAATCATCGAAACTTACAGTCGTTTTTCGCTTTTGCATTCGTATCTTTGTAGCGGATTTTAATAAAATAAAAAGATATGCCTTACCCCGAACAATTATGTGCTCCTATGCGCAATGAACTTACAAGCATCGGCTTTGTAGAGTTAAGAGATAGCCCGTCTGTTGATCAGTCACTTCCAACTTCAAAGGGAGTCTCTTTGGTGGTTATGAATTCTGTATGTGGATGTGCTGCAGGTGCTGCGCGTCCCGGTATTCGCTTAGCCCTTCAAAAAGCTGAAACTAAACCCGATAATTTGTTTACGGTTTTCGCCGGACAAGACGTAGAAGCAGTTGCTCAACTGCGTAAATATTTAGCTCCTTATCCTCCATCTTCACCATGTATCGCTTTATTTAAAGATGGTAAATTGGTGCACATGATTGAGCGTCACCATATTGAAGGACATTCTGCCGAAATGATTGCCGAGAATTTAGTGGCATCATTCGATGAATATTGCGCTGTGAAAGCTTAATTTATCCTCATTAATCTTACAAAAAGACGGCTGAAAAGGTCGTCTTTTTTTGTTTTGAAGCCTTTAATTTAATCCATGGCTCTCGATATCCTATTTATAATTCCTCTTTACGAGCCCGCCCTAAAAAAAGGAAATTTCCTTTTTTTAGGGCGGGCAATGATTATAGGGTGAAATCAGTATTGGCGCATCGCGATGCGCCAATACTGGGAATGCTTCTCTATTGGTAATGCTTCTCCACTGATAATGCTACTCTATAGGCAATGCTTCTCTATTGTCAATGCGCCCAAATTCGATGCGCCAATACTGGGAATGCTTCTCTATTGGTAATGCGGTTGCAAAAAGACGGCTGAAAAGGTCGTCTTTTTTTGTTTTAAGCCTTTGATTTAATGAATGGCTCTCGATATCCTATTTAGAATTCCTCTTTACGAGCCCGCCCTAAAAAAAGGAAATTTCCTTTTTTTAGGGCGGGCAATGATTATAGGGTGAAATCAGTATTGGCGCATCGCGATGCGCCACTACTGATATTGCTTTTCTATTGTCAATGCGCCCAAATTCAATGCGCCACTACTGATATTGCTTTTCTATTGTCAATGCGCCCAAATGCAATGCGCCACTCATGAATTTTAATGTCTATTCTCTGCAGTTAACTTTTGCAAATTCATCCATTCATTTTAAAAATTAGAATTAAATGAATATTCAGTAAATCCTAATCAGCCTTTAATTTTTTTAAAAGAAGAAATTTTACTTTTTTATCGAAAAGTGACATCTTCCTTCTTTTTCCAAAGTGCTGTGGATGATTTCTCGAACCTGATCACGAAGCGCATTGGCATCTTGTTCGGTTAATCCTGTTGTGGAGATGGGCTGGTGGACCACAATTCTAGATAAACCCGGGCGCAATAACATTTTGTTGTTCTTGCTATCAGGAAAAATACACCAGTTATCGAGGAAGGTAATGGGAACAATAGGTACTTGCATCTCGATGGCTAATTTGAATGCCCCGTTTTTGAAAGGTCCTAATTCGGGGGCACAGTCGGGAATGGTAGCCTCGGGGAAAATAGCTAGACTAATGCCTTTCAATAAATCTTTTTTCGAACGTTTGTAGGCCTTATGAGAATCCTTGATGCTGTTTCTGTCGACCGAAATATTCATGTTTTTGAAAAATATCTTGAAGAGCGGAACGCTTCTTAATTCTGCCTTTCCCATAAAATGAAAGTAATTCGGAAAACCAATATTGGTCGTTAAAATATCGAGGTAGGAGCTGTGATTAGGCGTAATGATATAAGCTTGCTTCGGATCAATTTTTCCTTCTTTGCGAATGGTGTAGAAGATGCCGGTGGTGAACAGAATCCAGTGCGCCCATACTTTCTTGAGTCGCCAGGCGTATTTAAACCAATCTTCCCGGCTCAAGAAAATCCTGAAAACAGGGTAGAGGGGAAGAAAAAATAAAAATCCGCTCAAAAAGAACCAAAGGCACCAGATTCTCCGCAAGAGGAATGAAATATTTTTCACGCATCAAAGATACCAATTTCTTCTTCCTTTATTTTCGTAGCGTGAATCGTATTTTCTTTAAGCGCGCCTTCGGCAGATGGGTGGTTGGGCATCAAAGTCTAAGCACTAGTGCATGGGCATTGCGGCTGGAGAAGAAGTATCCTCGCTTTTTTCGCTTTTTGGTATTGCGATTTGATGTTCAGCATTTTCGAGGTTTGCCATTGACTTCCTTAATATGCGGTATTCTGCTCAATGTTTTCATTCTTTCTCAATTGGCAGATGAAATTCTGGAGCTTTCGAAATTGCATCTCCTCGACCAAAACCTAGCGAATTACTTTTATACGAATAGAAACGAAGTATTCGCTCAATTCATTTATCGCTTTACTCGAATCGGGAGCTCGCTAATTGTTCTTTTTATTCTGGGTTTGCTTAGTTTTTTTAGTTTTTACAAAAGGCGTTTCCATGCGTGGATCGCTATTGCCACAGCGCTTGGTGCAAGTACTTTGACAGCTTATGTGGGCAAGGTGTATTATCATTTCCCTCGACCTCTAGGTTTGGCTTGGTATGAGGAGTTGTCCTACTCTTTCCCCAGCGGACATGCTACCGTAGCTATGGCTTATTACGGCATTTTATTTTATGTTTGGATGATGCACATGAAATCAATCGCTGCTAAAAATCTAATATTTGTTTTCGGTATTTTCTTCATTGTGGGGATGGGTTTTTCAAGAGTCTATTTGGGTGTCCATTATTTGAGTGATGTGCTTGGAGGTTATGCTATCGGATTCGTTTGGCTGATTTTTTCGATCGCTTTGCTGAGTTGGATGGATTTTCGAAAAGAAATTCGAAATAAAAAATAGAATCATTTATCTTCGCAGTCCTATGGAAACGGTAGTCAGTGGTATTCGCAGCACAGGAAATCTGCATCTTGGAAATTATTTTGGTGCTATGAAAAATTTTCTGCGTATGCAGGAAGAGTACAATTGCTATTTCTTTATCGCCGATTATCATTCGCTTACCACACATCCCAAGCCACATGATTTGCGCAACAACGTGCGTCAGGTATTGGCTGAGTATTTAGCTTGTGGATTAAATCCCGATCAATGTACTTTGTATGTGCAGAGTGATGTCCCGGAAGTAACCGAGTTGTATTTGCTCTTGAACATGAATGCTTACATGGGCGAATTGGAACGCGCCACTACGTTCAAGGAAAAAGCACGCAAGCAACCCGATAACATCAACGCCGGATTATTAACCTATCCCGTTTTAATGGCTGCCGATATTTTATTGCATAAAGCTTCGAAGGTACCGGTAGGAAAAGATCAAGAACAACATTTAGAAATGACACGTCAATTCGGAAATCGTTTTAACCGAATGTACGATGTCGATTTTTTTCCGGAGCCACATGCCTTCAACTTCGGAGGGCAGTTGGTAAAAGTTCCCGGTCTCGATGGTACAGGAAAGATGGGAAAATCGGAGGGAGAAGGCAATGCCGTTTTTCTTTTCGATACCGACGAAGAGCTTCGTAAAAAAGTAAAACGTGCCGTTTCCGATGCAGGTCCTGCCGAGCCCAACAGCGAAAAGCCCGAGGCCATTCAAAACTTATTTAATTTAATGGATTTGGTTTCAACAAAAGATACTTTACAGTTTTTTGAAGATGCGTTCAACAGTTGTACTATTCGTTACGGCGACATGAAAAAGCAATTGGCAGAAGACATGATTCAATTCATCAGTCCCATCCGTGCGCGCATCATCGAGAACCTAAAAGACGAAAAACTCCTCTCCGACGTCATGAAAAAAGGAAAGGAAAAAGCCCAAGCCTCCGCCGCCAAAACCATTAAAGAAGCCAGAGAAATTATTGGGATAAAATACTGATTTTTCTCTCTTTGGTTTTTTTTCACGCAAAGCTCAATAGCTATCGGGCGCTAAGTTTGTTTTGTTTTCAGTATTAAGAATTGTAGCAATTATGCTAATTTAGTATATTGAAGTGGTCTCATAAAGACGTAAATTTTTTTTTCCGAAATTAGAATGATAGCATTTAGATTTAGCTTCAAAATGTTTTTAGTTTCACAATTTGCAATGTTTGTAATCATAAAACCAAACGAATGAGTTTAAGCTCCAACTTATAAAGTTTTAAAGTCTTGTTAATTTTTATAATTGCGATTCTACAGCAAATAAATTTTACTTCTTTATAAAAAGAGAAATAATCATTGAAGCAGAAATTCAAACTTTATTGGATATATTTGCGAACTTAGCACGGGTACCTTTAGGATTTTGTGCGCGTAGAAACTTAATGTTTCGACAATTACTTACAAATTCCTTCAGGTTTGCTGCTTTGCGGGAAAGCCGGAGTTTTTTTAAAGCTGAATTGTAAAAAAAGCAAAGACCCTATCGAATCTTTGCTTGTGACGAATCATTTTTTTATTTTTAAATAGGGGTAACGGCTTTAATAAATTTCACATTTATTTTTTCCATTAACTGCTTGCAGAATTCATAATTACGATTGGTAACTGCTCTGCGAAAAATATTCAAATTTTGAAGGGAGATAAAATAATAATCACTTCTTAAATAATTACTATCAATTTGTTTATCGATGATGCCATATTTTATGGCTCCGTTAATCAATTCAAATTTTGCAGGATTGTTGAGATGCAACTCGAGTTCGTTTCCTTTCATAAATATAGGTTTGTATTCCTTGTACGACAAATTACGAACCACAGTTTAAATAAATGATCTATATTTCCATTAATCTTACATTAAATTCCATTCTGATTTTTCGAATTAAAATAAGCTTCATTTGGATTTCCATCTCTGAAAATGAGGGCGCTACTCGGGTAAATTGAATTTAAAATTAATGTAAAGGCTCGTAAAATCTTACAGAATTGAAAAATTTCTCCTAACACTCGAAGAACGGTTTTTATTTACCGGTCATCCTCAAATACCTAATATAGTCCGTACTCTCCACACTAGTAAAACCTACATTTCTTAATAGGGTGATGAGCTGCCCACGATGATAACTGCCGTGATTCATGAGGTGCATAATAATTTCTTCAACGGTATTGAAATGGGAGGTGCCGTCCATGGCTTTGAATTCTACTTGTCGCTGGAAATCTTCAGATTTTAATTTCGAAATGAAAGTTACAAATTCTTCGGAGTTTTTTTGCAGCTCTTCAACGGCTTCTTTTAAATTTCCTTTGAAATGATGGCTGGGCCAAGTGTTGGGCGATTCGCCATTTAAACGCGCCATCCATATAAATTGCGCATCCCAAAGATGATATAAGGTTTTGCGGAGGGAGGGGAAACTGCTGACTACTTCCGCATCAATTTTATTTTCTGCTTGCATTAACCAAGAGCAAATTCTATCATTTGCCCAAACATTGTACTTGCAAAGTTTTAATAAGTGAGATTCCATGGTTGGATTTTTTTATTCGAAATAAAAATACAGCATTCTAAGAATCGAAAAAAATATTTTTTAAAATTAGTAAATCAGCAATAATTCGCTAAATCAGTGAAATCCGTGTTCAACTATAGTTCTCTATTCAACAGCGGCATGTCCAAAATTTTCTGCAAATACCTTTCCTTCACCACTTGTTGCATCGCAGCAGCATGACGCAGATGGTGCATGTCGCTTCCTAATGCAGTGATGATGTCCATGTCGATGAGCTTTTCGCCAATCGCCTTCGCATCCGGACCATAATATCCAGCAAGCGAATTCATGTTCAATTGCAAAGTAACTCCCATCTCGTAAAACCTTCGGTACTGATCTAAATTACGGTACCAGAAAGGATAACGTTCAGGATGAGCCAAAATAGGTTTGTAGCCCAATACCATCAAGCGGAAAAAAACCTGCTCTACATTGTCGGGCGGATTGATATATGAAACTTCGGTTAACACATAATTATCTCCGATGGTAAGAAGTGGTTCTACTTCCAACTTGCGGATGAACCCATCATCAATATAATATTCAGCCGCTGCTGAAATTTCAACTGGAATATTTTCCTTTTTCAAAGCGGCACGAACCAATTCCAATCCTTCTGCGATAATTTCCGGTGTATTGCGAAAATAATCACTCATGATGTGAGGTGTTGTGATCAGTTTTGAATAACCCAAACTTTGCATCACACGAATGAGCTCTAAACTTTCTTCAACGGTTTTCGCTCCATCATCAATGCCCGGAATTAAATGTGAATGCATGTCAGTATTTAATCCACTGAGATCGATGGGATCGATTTCCTTAGATTTTGAAAATTTACTGAATAGAGATTTAAACATGAGCAAATGCTTTTCGGAACCACGCTACCGTTATATCTAATCCTTCGCGGCAGAGGAAACGCGGATCGTAGCCCAACAAATTTTTAGCCATGGAGATGTCGGCTAAGGAGTTTTTTATATCTCCTTTTCGCTCGGGTACATACTTGGGTTTTTTATCGCTGCCCGCTACGTCGGCAATAATTGTATAGAGTTTGTTGACAGATACACTCTCGGCAACCGCTACATTATAAACTTTATCAAATGCTTCTTGATTCGTCGTGAACAAGGCACGAATATTCGCCTGCACTGCATTTTCCACGAATGTGAAATCGCGTGTTTGTTCTCCATCACCGTAAATCACTGCATCTTTATCAAACAACAATGAATTCATGAAAAGTGGAATCGCAGCAGCATAAGGACCGTTCGGATCCTGATTAGGTCCAAATACATTGAAGTAACGCAAACCAATAATCTCCATTCCGTAATGCATCGCAAAAACAGAAGCGTATAATTCATTGGTGAGTTTAGAAACTGCATACGGCGAAAGTGGTTTCCCTAAATTCCCTTCTTTTTTCGGGGAGATGGTAGAGTCGCCATAGACGGAACTTGAACTAGCATACACCACACGAGGAACACCGGCATCTCGTGCAGCTACTAACATGTTGAGAAATCCTGTAGTATTTGCATCGCTAGTCGCAATCGGATTCGCAATGGAGCGAGGCACCGAGCCCAATGCCGCCTGATGCGTCAGTAAAGTCATGCCTTCACAAGCTCTTCTGCAATCTTCCGGATTGGTAATATCACCGAGTATAAACTCGAAATTAGGAAGACTTAGGAAAGGTTCTAAATTGCGTTGAAAGCCATTGCTCAAATTATCAAGCACTCTCACCTTGGCAGCGCCATGCTGAATCAGATATTCTACAATATTAGAACCGATAAATCCTGCGCCTCCGCTAACGAGGACTTTCGCATTTTTAATAGCATCACTGTGGTAAACACGGCTGTATAAACTGTTCGCTGTCATAGAGTGAAACAAAAGTAAGATAAAAAACTTTTATTTGTATGAAAGAGATGAATCCAAGATTAAGAAAAGGATGAATCCACCTTTTTAAGGGATGAATCGTTGCAAATGTATTAGCGCAAATCGTACTGATTTTGATAGTAGTTCTGATAATCGCCGGAAGTCACCTCGTCCATCCATTTCTTATTGTTGAGGTACCAATCCACTGTTTTTTCCAGTCCTTCTTCGAACTGAAGAGATGGTTTCCAGCCGAGTTCGCGTTGTAATTTCGAAGAATCGATGGCGTATCTTAAATCATGTCCTGCGCGATCTTTTACATAAGTGATCAATTGTGCAGAAGTACCTTCAGGACGATCTAATTTACGATCTAGAATTTTGCAAAGCAATTGAATGAGATCGATGTTTTTCCATTCGTTATGTCCGCCGATGTTATAGGTCTCGCCGTTTTTTCCATAATGATAAATCACATCGATCGCCACAGCATGATCTTCTACAAACAACCAATCACGAATATTTTCACCCCTTCCATACACTGGAACCGGCTTGTTATTGCAAATATTATTGATGGCCAATGGAATTAATTTCTCAGGAAAATGAAATGATCCGTAATTGTTGGAGCAATTGGAAATTACTACGGGCATTCCATAGGTATCATGATAAGCACGCACCATGTGATCCGAGCTAGCTTTCGAAGCAGAGTAGGGAGAGTGAGGATCGTATTTAGTTTCTTCGGTGAAAAAACCTGTTTCTCCCAAGGAGCCATATACTTCATCGGTACTAATATGATAAAACCTTTTGTTTTCGAAATTACCTTGCCAACATTCGCGGGCGGCATTGAGTAAATTCACCGTGCCAACAACGTTAGTCATGATGAATTCCATCGGATTGCTAATGCTTCTATCTACATGCGATTCGGCAGCGAGATGAACAACACCATCAAAATTATATCGGCTGAATAATTCAGTCAAGAAATTTACATCGCAAATATCTCCTTTCACAAATTTATAATTACTCGCATTTTCAATATCTCTCAAATTCGCCAAATTTCCTGCGTATGTTAGTTTGTCGAGGTTGATAATGTTGTACTCCGGATAATTTTTTATAAAGCGACGCACTACATGCGAGCCGATGAATCCTGCTCCCCCCGTAATTAAGATATTTTTTTTATTCATGTTGGTTTTGATTGAGATGAAATTGAAAATTATTAATTGAATTTTAAGAACGAATAATTATTATTAAAATTTTATTCGACCGCAATTAATTTATTTATTTGCCGGAATCATGGACTTCTTTTGCAATTCCTGTTCCCATGCCCACGCGGAGGTAATCATGTCTTTCAAATCATGCGTTGTTTTCCAGCCCAATTCATTGTTGGCATAGGTGGTATCGGCATATACTTTTTCAACGTCGCCTGCTCTGCGTGGCACACATTCGTGATTAACTTGAACGCCTGTGATGGATTCAAAAGCATGAATGATTTCCAATACCGATAATCCGTTTCCGGTGCCGAGATTAAATAATTCGTATTTGTTTTTTGTATTGTTATTGATCATTCGTTCAATCGCCACCACATGAGCTCTTGCTACATCTACCACATGAATATAATCGCGGAGGCAAGATCCATCCTTGGTATTGTAATCAGTGCCAAAAACTTTCATCTGCGCTCTTTTTCCAATTGCAGTTTGAGTGACGATAGGAAATAAGTTCAACGGTGGGCCTACCGGGTATTCACCAATTTTTGCCGATGGATGTGCTCCAACCGGATTAAAATAGCGAAGAGAAATTACATTCAAGTCGAGCACATTGCTGCTGTCGCGTAAAATATCCTCGCCAATTTTTTTCGTGTTTGCATAAGGACTTTGCGCCGGCTTAACGGATGCGAATTCATCAATTGGTAAATAATCAGGTTCGCCATATACAGAGCAAGAGGAAGAGAAAACAAAGTTTTTAATTTCATGATCTCGACAAAGTTCAATCAGGTTTATCAAGGAAACTAAATTGTTGCGATAATAATCCAATGGTTTTTCTACGCTCTCTCCAACGGCTTTAAAAGCTGCGAAATGAATGATCGCTTCCACCTGATGGATGCGTAAAAATTCCTGCACTGCATTTTTATTGTTGAGATCGATGTTGCCGAAGCCGGGACGAACGCCAGTTATTTCTTCAATGGAATCGACAACTTCTGCGTGAGAATTGCTCAGGTTATCGATGATAAAAACATCATACCCTTGTTGAATTAGTTCTACTGCGGTATGTGATCCGATATAGCCGGTACCTCCGGTAACTAGAATGCCTGGTTTCTTTGTCATAATTGCAATTTAGCGATTATACGCAGCAAAATATAATCGGGTTCGATTATAAACTCCAATATTTAAGATCCTTGATCTTGCCGTTAAGAATTCCTTTTAAATCAACGATCAATGCTTCCGGCTTCGTCATTTTCTTAAAATCGGATTCTGTCAATCCTTTGTACTCTTTGTGATTTACAGAAACTACTATCGCATCGTAATCATTGCCAGGAGTTTTTGCAAGATGGAATCCGTATTCTTCAAACAACTCTTCGCTGTTTGCTCTTGGATCAATCACATCTACATAAACACCATAAGATTTAAATTCATTGATTACATCCGAAACTTTGGAATTGCGAATATCTTCAACGTCTTCTTTAAAAGTCGCACCCATCACGAGCACTTTGCACTTGTTAAGATCCTTGCCCATGGCAATTAACTTTTTCACGGTTTGCTTTGCCACGTAAAATCCCATGGAGTCATTCACATAACGACCGGAGTTAATTACTTGTGAGTGGTAGCCTAATTCCTGCGCTTTATAGGTGAGGTAATAAGGATCTACTCCGATACAATGTCCGCCCACTAAGCCCGGCATGAACTTCAAAAAATTCCATTTTGTACCCGAGGCTTCCAATACTTCATAGGTGTTGATGCCCATCTTATTGAAAATAATACTCAGCTCATTCATCAATGCAATGTTGACATCTCTCTGTGTGTTCTCAATAATTTTAGCGGCTTCTGCAACTTTAATGGTAGTAGCTCTAAAAACGCCGGCCTCAACTACAATCTCATACACCTTAGAAATTTCTTCTAATGATTCTGCATCACATCCGGAAACAACTTTGGTGATTTTAGTTAATGTATGTTCTTTGTCGCCCGGGTTAATTCGCTCGGGACTATAACCCACTTTAAAATCTTCTTTGAATTTCAATCCTGAAATTTCTTCCAATACCGGAATGCAATCTTCCTCGGTACATCCCGGATAAACGGTCGATTCATACACCACATAATCGCCTTTCTTCAACGCTTTCGCAATGGAGTTAGTAGCGCCAAGTAATGGTTTTAAATCGGGAAGTTTATGCTCATCGATAGGAGTAGGAACAGCTACGATGAAAAAATTGGCTTCTTTTAATTCTTCAATGGAATCGGTGAAAGTGATGTCGCAATTTTCAAATGCAGCACTATCTAACTCACCACTGGGGTCGATGTTTTTACGCATCATTTCCACGCGTGATTTATTGATGTCGAAACCAATGACGGAAACTTTTTTTGCAAATTCCAAGGCGATCGGGAGACCTACGTAACCTAAACCGATTACTGCCAATTTCTTTTTCTTACTAACTATATCGTTATACATTACTGTAGCGGATTTCTTTTTTATTTAATTTTCTAAGAGAATAAATTCGTTCTATAATATCAACTACTTTGAGTCCTTCCAACGCATTTGTGGTCATAATAGTTCTTCCTTTTAAAGTATCTATTACATTTTCTATGATATAATGATGGTTGGCAGCTGATCCTTTGTAATCACCATAATCATTCGCGGGATTTACTGGCGGCAATTTTGGCATTGTATATCCATCGATGTGACAGTACTCCACTTCGTTCATGTATTGTCCACCAATTTTCAAACTTCCTTTGCTGCCAATGACGGTGATACTGCTTTCTAAATTGGTATCAAAAACGGAAGTAGTATAATTGATAGAACCCATCCCTCCGTTAACAAATTTAAAATTCACGATGCCGGTATCTTCAAAAGCTGTACTATTTTCATGATTGAAATCGGCGAATACTCCATTGATATCTTTGATGTCGCCAAATACCCAATACATGATATCTATGAAATGTGAGAACTGAGTAAATAATGTTCCTGCATCTAAATCGCTGGTGCCTTTCCATCCACCTTTTTTATAATAACGATCGTCGCGATTCCAGAAACAATTTAATTGTACTAAAAACACATCTCCCATTAAATTATTTTCCACCACTTCCTTCAACCAAACGGAAGGTGGTGAATAGCGATTTTGCATCACACCAAAAATAGTACGAGAAACTTGCAAGGCTTTATAAATAATTTTTTCGCAATCGGCCTTTGTTGTTGCCATCGGTTTTTCACAAACCACATGTTTATGATGTTTCAAAGCGATGAGTGAATGCTCGGCGTGTAAACCATTTGGAGTACAAACACTCACCACATCAATTTCCGGATGGGCATTCAGCATTTCTTCAGCTGAGGTATAAAAGGGGGTGTCGCCGGCTTCTTGTAATTTCAATTCGTTTTTAGGACGCACATCACATATTGCCACCAAATCTGATTCTTCATTACGACGAATCATTTCTGCATGACGCATGCCGATGTGACCGCAACCAATCACTGCGAAATTTATTTTTTTATCCTGATAAATACTCATACGTCGATTCGGCTTACACGGTTCCCACTTAGTTGATATTTCTGATTGCTTTCATGACATGTTGCCAAGCCCTGTGCATCAAAATTTAATTTGTGACCATACTCGCTCATCCAGCCAATTTGTTTGGCCGGATTCCCCACTACCAAGGCGAAATCGGGAACGTTCTTCGTCACCACGGCGCCGGCACCAATAAAAGCATAACAACCAATATCATGACCGCAAACAATGGTAGCATTTGCTCCGATAGTAGCACCTTTCTTCACCACTGTTTTCGAATATTGATCTCTGCGATTAATAGCACTGCGCGGATTATTTACATTCGTAAAAACCATGCTCGGTCCCAGGAAAACATCATCTTCACAAGTAACACCGGTATAAATAGAAACGTTGTTTTGAATTTTCACATTGTTGCCGATGATCACATCAGGAGAAATAACAACATTCTGACCTACATTACAATTCTCGCCCAAAATACAATTAGGCATAATATGACTAAAGTGCCAAATTTTTGTTCCTTTTCCAATTTTACAACCTTCGTCAATTACTGCAGAAGGGTGAGCGCTGTATTCCATTTAATGTTGATCGGTGTATGAAACAAACAATTTTCATTTGCTTCTTTAGGTTGTACATTGCATGCAATCGAGCAATGTATTATAATTTACAATAAAGATGTGGTTCCGTCGAAATTAAGCAAAACGATGTTCAGTCTTGTTCAATTCTTCCGGAGGTAAATTTCTGAAATACTCATAGGTGTATTTCAAGCCTTCTGCACGATTTACTTTCGGTTCCCAACCAAGTATTTCTCTCGCTTTCGTGATATCCGGACGACGTTGCTTAGGATCGTCCTGAGGAAGCGGATGTGTAATTAATTTTTGATTCGTACCTGTCAACTTGATGATCTCCTCGCCGAATTCACGAATCGTAATTTCCTGTGGATTTCCAATATTTACAGGGAATACATGATCGCTCAATAGCAATCGATATATTCCTTCGATCAAATCATCCACGTAACAGAATGAACGTGTTTGAGAACCATCACCAAAAACAGTTAAGTCTTCACCACGTAAAGCTTGTCCGATAAATGCAGGCAACACACGACCATCATTCAGCCGCATACGAGGACCATAGGTATTAAAAATACGAACGATTCTTGTCTCCACATTGTGATAAGTATGATAAGCCATTGTGATCGCCTCTTGAAATCTTTTCGCTTCATCGTATACACCACGCGGACCAATTGGATTTACATTTCCCCAATAATCTTCTGTTTGTGGATGTACAACAGGATCACCATATACTTCACTGGTTGAAGCCACCAGAATACGAGCATTTTTTACACGCGCAAATCCTAAAAGATTATGCGTCCCTAAAGAACTCACCTTTAAAGTTTGAATTGGAATTTTCAAATAATCAATCGGACTTGCAGGTGATGCAAAGTGAAGGATGTAATCAATTTTACCGGGAACGTGAACAAATTTGCTTACGTCATGATGATAAAATTCAAATTCATTTAGTTTAAACAAATGTTCAATGTTTTTCAGATCACCGGTGATAAGATTATCCATTCCAACAACATCAAAACCTTCTTTAATAAAGCGGTCGCAGAGATGAGAGCCGAGGAATCCTGCCGCACCTGTAATTAGAACTCGTTTTTTGCTTGACATAAAATGAATTTTTTAAACTTAAGAGAAAGCAGGAATTTGTGGTGATACTGTTTCGCGACCCATACTATTGTAATAGAAACCTTGCTCTGCCATTCTTTGAAGATCATATAAATTACGACCGTCAAAAATTACTTTCTCCTTCATCAGTTCTTTCATTTTATCGAAATCCGGTGTGCGGAACAATGCCCACTCGGTTGCGATGATTAAAGCATCTGCATCTTGAAGCGCATCATAAGGATCGTTTGCATAATGGATCACTTCTCCAATGGTTTTCTTAACGTTTTCCATGGCTTCCGGATCGAAAGCACTGATAGAAGCACCTGCAGCGATCAAATCGCGAATGATATACAAAGCCGGAGCCTCACGAATGTCATCTGTATCGGGCTTGAAAGCAAGACCCCAAACTGCAAATTTCTTTCCTTCTAAACTTCCGCCAAAATACTTCTTTAATTTATCTACAATGATTAATTTTTGTGTTTCGTTTACTTCCATCACCGATGAAAGCATTTTGAAATCGTATTTATAATCTTGTGAAGTACGATATAAGGCATGCACATCCTTTGGAAAACAAGATCCGCCATAACCAATACCAGCGAACAAGAAACGTTTTCCTATGCGTGAATCAGAACCGATACCGATACGAATAGCATCTACATTCGCGCCTACCTTCTCACATAAATTAGAAATCTCATTCATAAAAGTAATTTTGGTAGCCAAGAATGCATTGGCTGCATATTTTGTCAATTCAGCAGAACGCTCATCCATAAAATAAATTGGATTTCCCTGACGAACAAATGGTGCATATAAATCGCTCATCACTTTCTTCGCCATTTCACTGCGCGTACCAATCACCACGCGGTCCGGTTTCATGAAATCATCCACTGCATATCCTTCACGTAAAAATTCAGGATTTGAGATTACATCAAAGTGAACAGCGCAAGTTTTAGCAATTGCCTCACGTACTTTTTCTGCAGTGCCTACAGGAACTGTACTCTTATTAATTACGATTTTATAATCTTTTATCAAGCGACCTAGTTGCGCCGATACACCCAACACATAAGATAAATCCGCAGAGCCATCTTCGCCCGGAGGTGTTGGTAATGCTAAGAAAATAATAGTTGCATCCTTAACTGCTTCTTCCAGATTCGTAGTGAATTGTAAACGCCCTTGTTTAATGTTTCTCTCAAAAAGAACATCTAAATGCGGCTCATAAATTGGAATGATACTATTACGCATTTTTTCCACTTTGTTTGCATCAATGTCAACACAAGTAACATGGTTTCCCATTTCAGCGAAACAAGTTCCGGTTACTAAACCAACGTATCCTGTTCCTACAACTGCAATATTCATATTTTTTTTAATTTTAAGTTTATCGAATCTTATACTAAATTTCGATAAGAATGTTTCAATTAACGGTTAACAAAATCAAGCACGCTTGAAGTAATATGTGCCAAATCTTCTTCGCTCAATTCGGTGTGCATAGGTAGCGAAATAACGTGAGCGCAAAGTGCTTCCGTCACAGGGAAATCTCCATGTTTATAACGGGGATCCATATACGCTTTTTGCATGTGCAATGGAATGGGGTAATAGATCATCGAAGGCACTCCTTTTGTCTCTAAATATTCGCGCAAAGCAGTTCTGGAAACACCGTTTAAAACTAAAGTATATTGATGAAATACATGCGTGGAATTTTCTTGACGCGCCGGAATTTTCAATTTCGGATTTTTACCAAAAGCCTTGTCGTAATATGCAGCCGCACGCTGACGCGCTTCGCAATACTCGTCTAAATGTCCAAGTTTAATTCTGAGAATTGCTGCTTGCATGGTATCCAAACGGCTATTTACACCGATGTCATCGTGATGATATTGAACGGATTGTCCGTGATTCGCTATGATTCTAATTCTTTGGGCAAGCTCATCGTTATTTGTGAAAATAGCGCCGCCATCACCCATACATCCTAAATTCTTCGAAGGGAAAAAAGAGGTGGTTCCGATGGTTCCGATGGTACCCGCTTTCATGCTTACTCCTGTAGAAAGTATATAGTCAGAGCCGATCGCTTGCGCGTTATCTTCAATAACATATAAGTTATGTGAATTTGCAATTTCCATTACACGTTGCATATTGGCACATTGCCCGAACAAATGAACCGGAACGATGGCCACTGTTTTAGGAGTAATCGCTTTTTCAATCGCATCGCAATCAATAGTAAAAGTTTCAGGATCTACATCTACCAAAATCGGTTTCAATTGTAATAAAGCGATGACTTCTGCAGTGGCTACATAGGTAAAACTTGCTGTGATAATTTCATCACCCGGTTTAAAATTCAAAGCCATCATAGCAATTTGCAAAGCATCAGTTCCATTCGCGCAAGGGATCACATGTTTTACATCCAAATATTCCTCCATTTCCTTGGCGAAATGTTTTACATCCGGACCATTGATATAGGCGGAAGATACCACCACATCATGAATAGCAGAATCGATTTCAGATTGGATTTTATGGTATTGACTTAATAAGTCTACCATGGGCATCTTTTTGATGGTTTCCATAGCTAAATTTTTTTAAAGCAAATTGATAAAACTTGCATTGGTTTCGGTCTGCGAAGATAATTTATTTCGAGGGAATCCTTAATAGGCATTGCTCGGTAATTTATATAAATTTGCCCAATATGAAGAAGAAACGAAAAATGAAGGTTCTATTGCCCGTTTTTGTGTTGATGTTAGGTTTTTATTCGACCTCAGCTCAGGTAAGTGTGAAAGATTCTTCTATCGCCATGGTGATGATCAGGCCTTCATACGCTTTGCAGCTTCCTGCGGGTGATTTGGCTAATCGCTTTGGAATCAATCAATCCATAGGAATGGGCGTCACCTATAAAACTGCTAAAGGTTGGATGTTCACAGCAGAAGGAGCTTTTATTTTTGGCACCAATATCAATGAACCCAATTTGTTTGGGAATCTCACTACTTCTGATGGAACCATCATCGGTTCGGATGGATTGTACGCCGATATAAGGGTTTTTGAAAGAGGTTATTATGCAACTTTAGGAGTAGGACGACTTTTTAAAGTTGCGAAGCCAAATCCTAATTGCGGATTTATTGTGGAGGCCAGCTTAGGATTTATACAGCATAAAATTAAGATTCAAGATAAGAAAAATGCTGTTCCTGCACTTCAAGAAGAATACCTTAAAGGATATGACAAGCTTACTAATGGCTTGGCGGCTAGGGAGTTTATTGGCTATTTATATGTGGGCAATCATCGTTTGGTTAACTTTTTTGGTGGAATAGAAGCAGTTCAAGGTTGGACCGCAGGAAGGCGTGATTATGATTACAGTGACATGAAAGCAAATAAGCAAGCTCGAATTGATTTATTATTCGGCTTAAAAGTAGGTTGGGTGATTCCACTCTTTAAAGAGGCTCCTGAAACTTTCTACTTGTATTGATTTTTTTCGGTTCTTGTTGCAGGAAAAATTCGATTTAGTTCTATTGTAGATTTCTTTAACTGTAAATTGTTAATTAGAACCATGCGTTGATTGGTTCATTGAATGAAGAATGAAAATTTTATATTACATATTAGTTCAGTTTTACGGATTGTTAATTCGTATCGCATCCTTATTTAATACAAAGGCAAAGGAGTGGGTTGCAGGAAGAAGACACTGGAGACAAAATTTGAAAAATGCGATTGATGGAAATAATAAACCTAGAATTTGGTTCCATTGTTCATCATTAGGGGAGTTTGAGCAAGGTCGACCAGTATTAGAAAGTTTGAGAGCTAGATTTCCTGACCATTTTATTGTCCTCACTTTTTTTTCGCCCTCCGGTTATTTGGCAAAAAAGAATGAAACGCTTGCCGATTATGTTTGTTATTTGCCTCTAGATGGTCCCAATAACAGCAAGAACTTTGTCAATTTATTGAATCCTTCTTTGGTATTTTTTGTGAAATACGATTTTTGGTTTTATTATGGAAAAAATCTTTCTCAAAGAAAAATGCCATTCTATTGTCTGTCTGCTATATTTCGTCCTGGACAAATTTACTTCAAGCCATGGGGGAAATTTTTCAAAAAAATTCTGATACGATATACGCATCTCTTTGTACAGGATCAGGCTTCGCTTGAATTGTTGTATAGAAACAGCATTCCTTCAGTAACCGTTTCTGGAGATACACGTTTTGATCGTGTTTTAGAAATCAGCAATCGCCCTGCTGATTTTCCATTGATTGAGCAATTTTGTTCGGGGCATGAATCAATCATTGCTGGAAGTACCTGGCCGGAGGATGAAAAAGCATTGGCTGTTATTTTTTCAGAAAAACAAAATTTGCGTATTGTCATTGCGCCGCATGAAATTGATGAGTCTCGAATACGCAGTATCGAAAAAAGATTTAGTGGTTTAACGCAACGTTACTCTACATTAAATGCTCAAGCAAATAACAAGGTCAGAGTTTTAATCATTGACAGTATCGGAAAACTTTCATTGCTATATCGTTTTGGAAAATACACCTACGTTGGTGGAGGATTCGGAAACGGAATTCATAATATTTTAGAGGCTGCGGTATATGCAAAGCCAGTTTTTTTCGGACCAAATTTTAAAAAATTCAAAGAAGCCCGCGATTTGAAAGCGATGGGTGGAGGAATTAGTATTCGTCATGGAAAAGAATTTTTAAAGATGATGGATTCATTAGATGCCGATGAATCGCACTACCAAATGCTCTGCTCCAAAAACAGAAAGTATATTGAAGACCGAAAGGGAGCGACGGATATTTTGATGAATTATTTGGCGATGAATTATAACTAGCTTTTGGTCGTTAGTCGTTAGTCGTTGGTCGTTGGTGGTTAGTCGTTGGTCGTTGGTCGTTAGTCGTTGGTGGTTGGTCGTTAGTCGTTGGTGGTTGGTCGTTGGTCGTTAGTCGTTGGTCGTTAGTCGTTAGTCGTTAGTCGTTGGTCGTTGGTCGTTAGTCGTTAGTCGTTGGTGGTTAGTCGTTGGTCGTTGGTCGTTTGTCGTTTGTCGTTGATCGTTGATCGTTAGTCGTTAGTCGTTAGTCGTTGGCCTTTTTCTCCAAACTCCAAACTTCAGCCAAATTTAAAAAAGCTTGCAGCTTGCAGCTTTTAAAAATGATGATGATTTTTTGTTATTTAATTAAATAAAAATGCTGGAATTATCTCAATATGTACATGCGGTAACTATCCAACTTTATCAATACAAACAAGAGCACTGTAAATCCCCATAAAGAAGATCCTCCATAGCTAAAGAAGGGTAATGGAATTCCAATTACCGGAGCTAAGCCAATGGTCATTCCTACATTAATCATCAAGTGAAAAAATAGAATCGAGGCTACACCATAGGCGTAAATTCGAGTGTAGGTGGATCGTTGCCGTTCGGCGATGAATACAATTCGATAGAGTAGGAGCAAAAAAAGTATTAAGACGGTTGCCGTACCTAGAAAGCCCCACTCTTCACCAACAGTGCAGAAAATAAAATCGGTGCTTTGCTCAGGTACAAAATCATATTTGGTTTGTGTGCCTTGTAAAAATCCTTTGCCGGCAAATCCGCCCGAACCGATGGCGATGAGACTTTGGTTGACATTATATCCCGCTCCTTTGGGATCGCTTTTCTTGCCTAATAAAACTTCGATACGTTCGCGTTGATGTGTTTGTAGTATTTCGTTGAAGGCATAATCGACACTAAAAACAATTCCGCTACACATCGCCGTAATGATGAGAATAACAAATAAGTTTTTTCTTGTTTTGCGTAAAAGCAAATAAGCAAGCAAACCAAGACCTAATATAATTCCAATTAATATTTTGTTTGGAACCATTAAAGCTAAAATAAATAATACGCCCGCAAAGAATCCGAAGACCAAAACATTTTGTGATAAGCCCTCCCTGTATAAAACGAAAATGAAAGCGATAAAAACTAATGCGGACCCGGTATCATTCTGCAATAGCACCAAGGTCATAGGGAATAAGATGATGAGTCCGGCAGTGATTTTCGTCTTCATATCTTCCATCCGAATTCCTAATGCACTTAAATATTTTGCTAATGCCATGTTGGTAGCGAACTTAGCAAATTCGGAAGGCTGTAATTTAAAACTTCCAATTTCAATCCATGATCTGGCTCCTGATACATCTCTGGCAACAAGTAACACGACAAATAATATTCCCATTGTAACAATGTAGATGGGGAAGGAAAAGGCAGCATAGAATTTCCCATCTACTACTAAAATGGCAAGTCCTATTAAGAGTGAAGTGCCAATCCATAACATTTGTCGACCGTAATTTTGACTTAGATCGAAAATGTTTTTATGCTCTTCATTATAAACGGCTGCGTAAATGTTGATCCATCCCAGTAAAACAAATACAAGGTATAAACCAACTAATAGCCAGTCTATGTTTTCAAATATGGAATCTTGCCGACGCATGAATTATACTCTTGAGGTTTTTATCGCTTGGTATTTTTGATTTTATTGTTGAGCATCGCCACACCCAAGGCAGGTTTTTTAGCCTTATTTACTTTTGTTGAATCTCCACTTTTTAAAATTGGAATTTCAGGATTTTTATTTTGCAAAGGAAGCAGATATCCTTTTAACATGCGATCTTCTAAATCATGTCGTTTAACTGAATCATTGAAATATTTTTCCATCATTAAACTTGCAATCGGTGCGGCCCATGCTGCTCCAAATCCTGCGTTTTCTACCATGACAGCTATCGCTATTTTTGGATTGACTCTAGGAGCAAAGGCTACAAATAAACTATGATCTTTGCCATGCGGGTTTTGCGCCGTTCCGGTTTTGCCGCAAATGACCAATGAGTCAAATCGTGCTACACGTCCTGTTCCTGCTTCTACCACTCGTTGCATTCCATCTTGAATGATGGTGAAGTGTTCGGCAGCAACTTTGGAATAATGTTTTTCACCTAAATTTCTTGTCGTGTTTGCGTATTTCCCGATTTGTTTTATAACATGAGGTGTATAGTAGTATCCTTTGTTGGCAATGATGCAAATAATATTTGCCATTTGCATCGGATTAATTCCCAACTCGCCTTGTCCAATTCCCAATGAATAAATGGTGCTCGCCTTCCATCTCCCCTTGCCATAATATTTATCGTAAAATTCCACAGATGGAATCAAACCTTTTAATTCATGCGGCATGTCAACACCGATCTTTTTTCCTACACCAAAACTCATCTGATACTCTCTCCATAAACGATAACCATTTTCGCTCGTTCCGTATTTTCTATTATCAATGAATGTTCGAAAGGTATTGCAGAAATATGGATTGCAGGAATATTGTATCGCTCCTTCTAAAGCGATGGGTGGATGGGGGTGACATTTTATGCTTTTACTACCAACAACAAAGGAGTGAGGATAGGTCGAATTAGCATGTAGCAGTCCTTCTTGCATGGCGGCAAGCGCATTCGTTAATTTAAAAGTAGAACCGGGAGGATAATACGCCTGCATGGCACGATTGAAAAGTGGCTTGTTCGGATCCTTTAATAAATATCCATAGTTTTTAGATCGAACTCTGCCTACTAATAAATTAGGATCGTACGAAGGACTTGAAATCATCGCGAGGATTTCTCCGGTTTGTGGTTCGATGGCAACCACAGATCCAATTTTATTTTGAAGTAATAACTCACCGTAAGCTTGTAGGTCGGCATCTAAAGTGGCAACTAAATTTTGTCCGGCTAAAGCGATGGTATCGTAAATTCCATTTTTGTAACTTCCTTTTTCACGATTGAATACATCTACCATCACAATGCGCACCCCTCGTTGTCCGCGTAATTCTTGCTCATAACTTTGTTCGATTCCGCTTATGCCGATGTAATCACCGATGCGATAATACGGATTTTTACTGATGAGCGCATCGTTCACCTCACCGATATAACCTAATACGTGCGCAGCAGTATTGTTGGGATATTTCCTCAGTGTTCGTGGTTGAACGAAGAAGCCCTGAAACTTGTAAAGCTTCTCCTGAAAGGTTGCGAAAGATTCAGCAGAGATTTGTTTTTCAAAAGTGCTGGCTTTCATTTTTGAAAATGAACTTGCCTTTTTTAATTTCTCATTGAATGATTCAACACTGATGTCCAACAAACGACAAAACTCCAATGTGTCGATGTCTTTGACCTGCTTCGGAATCACCATCAAATCATAAACGGCCTGATTGAAAGCAATTATTTTTCCTTTGCGGTCGTAGATCATTCCCCGAGCCGGATAGTCGGTGATGTATCGCAATACATTGTTTGTTGCGGAAACAGAATAACTTTCGTTGACTACTTGAACATAAAAAAGACGAATCAGGAAAATAAACACCACCGAAGTAATGATGCTTAGAAATATTAATCGTTGGCCTGAACCGGGATTGTACATTTTTTAATTGGAATTTTTACTGCACTTTTAATTGGTAATGAATAAACACTTTCTTCGAAATTTTATTGCTGAAACAATTTATTATTTCAGACTTGATCAAAGAGATTTTTTAATTTGAACTTTTGGGTCTTACTGTTAAATATTGTGTAATAATTATTAAAAGTAAGGTTAAAAGACTACTTAATCCAATGCGAATTAAAGTATCTAAAAATTCACTGAATCGAAACACTTCTATGAAGAATAAAAGAAAGTGATGCGCAAAAACAAGTAAGGACGCATAAGCCATGTACCAAGCAAAGCCCAATTTTTTTATAGAGGGTTCGGTATCTGTATCGTAGCCATCACGAGGTGAAATTATTTTAAGCCAATAGGGGCGAATGTACACCAGCAATAAACAGGCAGCTGCGTGCATGCCCGGTGTATTTTGAAACATATCAATGCTCAAGCCGGTAATTAATGCAATGGGCAAGAGCAAAAGTTTGGGCATGTGCACCGGCAATGACAAGAGAAATAGAACATATAGGAATGGATTGATGAATGTTGCTAATTGAATATTGTTTAAGATGATAACCTGCATGGCAATGAGAAGCAGGAAACGAAGTACGTGACGAAGGATGGTTAATATCATGATTCTGACTCCTTCGCTTTATTTTTATCTTCTAATTTTCTTTGCTCCTCTTTCATTAAGTTACGCACAATGTACACATGACTGAGTCCATTGAAGTTTAAAGCCATTTTCACTTTTATCTTATAAAACGGAGAGCCTGCATCAACTTTATAATCGACCACTGTTCCTATAAAAATTCCTGAAGGAAATGTGGAGGAGAAGGTAGTGGTAATAATGGAATCACCTTTTTGAATGGGAACAGTTTTGTCAATTTCATTCAAAAACATAAAATTGGGATCTTCGCCATCCCATTTCAAGGAGCCAAAGAATTTATTTCTTTTGATCATCACCGATGAATTGCTTTCTTTATGCAAGAGCGACATGACGGTGCAATAATGTTCCGATACATGATTCACAATGCCAACAATTCCACTCGGACCAATTACGCCCATCTCCGGTTGAACACCTTGCAAACTTCCTTTGTTAAGCGTGATAAAATTATTTCGATACCGCAGAGAGTTATTGATGACGTTGGCGGTGATGTATTCGTATTGCTGTAAGTTGACCGTGTCTTTTACGGGAATGAAAAGCGAATCTATTTCATATTTATTTTCATTTAGTAAGGAACGTAAGCGTGCATTTTCTTCGGCTAAGCTGGTATTGTTGTCGCGAAGATGAATGTATTCTTTCACATAATTCACCATTTCCATTGTGTTGGTCACAACCTGATTGGTGGCATTTAAAATACTAGCTTGCTGAAATCGGTTGTTTTGAATCAACAAATAAAAACACAGCACTTGCAGCAGAAGAAAGAATAGAGTAAAGTTATTTCGCCATATAAGCTGGAAGAGTAACTTCATGGTTTCGCGTTAGGCAAATTTATTCAGCGGAGATTGAAACAATAAAACGCTGAGCGATTTATTAATTAGTGTTGAAGGAATTTATATCGATGAATATTTTTTAATGCGATTCCAGTACCGCGAACAACAGCACGAAGTGGATCTTCGGCTACATGTACAGGTAGTTTGGTTTTCATGGAGATGCGTTTGTCCAAACCACGAAGCAAAGCTCCACCTCCGGTCAGGTAAATTCCGGTACGGAAAATATCTGCCGATAATTCTGGAGGAGTAATCTCCAATGCTTTCAAAATCGCTTCTTCAATTTTACTGATGGATTTATCCAATGCATGTGCAATCTCAGGATAGCTCACTGTAATCTCTTTAGGAATTCCTGTCATCAAATCACGACCATGCACAGCAAAATCAGGAGGTGCATTGTCTAACTCAGGCAAGGCTGATCCAACTTCAATTTTAATTCTTTCTGCCGTACGCTCACCAATCAAGATGTTATGTTGACGACGCATATAATCCCAAATGTCGGTGGTGAATGCATCACCGGCAACACGAATACTTTGGTCGCAAACAATTCCGCCGAGTGCAATAACCGCAATTTCAGAAGTACCACCACCAATATCGATGATCATATTTCCCATGGGTTCTTCCACGTCAATGCCGATTCCAATTGCAGCAGCCATCGGTTCGTGAATGAGGTACACTTCTTTTGCACCGGCATGTTCAGCAGAATCGCGCACTGCACGTTTTTCTACTTCGGTAATGCCCGATGGAATGCAAATTACCATGCGCAAAGAAGGAGTAAATATTTTGCTGCCGGAGCTGATCATGCGAATCATTCCCTTGATCATTTGCTCGGCGGCTTCAAAATCGGCGATCACACCATCTTTCAATGGACGCACCGTCTTGATGTTTTCATGTGTTTTTCCATGCATCATCATCGCCTGTTTCCCAACAGCAATGATTCTGCCTGTAGTACGGTCGATGGCTACGATGGAAGGTTCATCCACAACCACTTTGTCATTGTGAATGATGAGTGTGTTCGCTGTCCCTAAATCGATGGCGATCTCCTGTGTGAGGAAATCAAAGAGTCCCATAATGCGCGCTTTCTTTTAGTGATTAAATTCTAAACAAATTGTTTTGGTGAGTCTGATAATTAGTCCTGCAATTATGTCGCAAGGTAATTTTATCATGCATGCAAAATTGGAAAGAAAAACTGAATTATGAACTCATTAATGTTTAAAATGACGAATACCTGTTATGGCCATCGATATTCCCAGTTCGTTGGCCTTGTCTACCGACTCTTGATCGCGCATTGATCCTCCCGGTTGTATCACTGCTGAAATGCCTGCTTCTTGTGCAATTTCTACACAGTCGGGGAAGGGAAAGAATGCGTCGGATGCCATCACCGCTCCTCTTAAATCGAAGCCAAAATGTTTTGCTTTGGCGATGGCTTGTTTGAGTGCATCTACTCTTGAGGTTTGCCCTACCCCACTGGCAAGTAATTGTCCGTTCTTGGCAAGGACGATGGCGTTGCTCTTGCTGTGTTTTACAATTTTATTAGCAAATAACATGTCCTGAATTTCAGTTGAGCTCGGACTTTTCTCGGTGGCTATTTTAAGGTCAGATGGACTTTCAACAGCTAAGTCGGGATCTTGCTCCAAAACGCCATTCAACACAGATCTTAAATTCTTCTTGTTGCCTTGAAAAGCATTGGTTCTAAGAAGTATGCGATTCTTTTTAGATTGAAGTACAGCCAAAGCATCCTCAGAAAATTTGGGTGCTAAAAGGACTTCGAAGAAGAGAGAATTCATCGCTTCGGCCACGTCCAAAGTAATTTCACGATTGGCGACCAATACTCCGCCAAATGCCGAAACAGGATCTCCGGCCAAGGCTTTTTTCCAGGCTTTTGATAAATCAAAATCAGAAGCTAATCCGCAAGCGTTATTATGTTTAATTACCGCAAAGCTAGGTTCAACAAAATCCTGAATAAGTGCGAGGGCGGCATCAATATCAAGCAAGTTGTTATAACTCAGCTCTTTTCCTTGAATTTGAGTAAACACTTCATCGATGTTTCCGTGGAACATTGCCTTTTGATGTGGGTTTTCACCGTATCTCAAACTGCGGCTTTCCCAATTGTTGGGTAGCGCGATTTTATTCTCATTCAATTTCCCATCTAAAAACCAAGTGTTGATGGCTCCATCGTAATGGGAACTTACTGAAAATGCTTTCTGAGCTTGCAAACGCCTTTGTTCTAAAGATGTTATTCCTTTTTGTTCGACAATCACATCTAACAGAAAAGAGTAATCGTTGACAGAAGGAATAATCAGGACATCATTAAAATTCTTGGCTGCACCACGAATCAGACTAATGCCACCGATGTCAATTTTTTCAATAATCGCATCTGCGCCAGCGCCCGAAGCCACGGTATCTTCAAAAGGATAGAGGTCCACTACCACCAAATCAATAAAAGGGAGATGATGCTTTTTCATTTCCTCTTGATGAACGGCATCGTTTCTTTTCGCCAAAATTCCACCAAAAACACCAGGATGCAAGGTCTTCACCCTTCCGCCCAAAATGGAAGGATAACCCGTAATGTCTTCCACCGGAATCACCGGCAAACCACGATCAACAATAAAATCAAAAGTGCCCCCGGTCGCATAAAGCGTCACACCCAATTGATGCAAGCCATCCACAATTTTATCGAGTCCATCTTTATGATAAACAGAAAGTAAGGCCGAGCGTAATTGAATTTCCATGTTTGAGTAGGATAAATGAGGGTGCAAAAGTAGGGTTTAGAGTTAATACCTATTAAGCAATTTGAAAATGAGGGGATTTTTCCTGTGTTATTTTAAAATGAACCAAACTATTATGCCCATTCATTTTGCTATTTGATATTTAAGCCTATCTTTATTTTAAATTTTCAAGATATGTACCGATATATTCAAAAATATTGGATTTGTTGCATCAGGTTTTTTGTCGCTTCCAGGGAGGGGGGGCTCTTTTATTGAATATTATTTAGCTAGTGTTTGTAGATAGGGTTGCTTTTCTATTCAACCCAAATTTGTATTTCTTTAACAATAGTTTTATTCATCTTTAAATAATATATCATGAAATCTAATTTTAAATTACTAGTTATCCATTCATCTCGTGAGTTTGTATTCTATCGAAACAGGTAAGGTATATCGCTATAAGGCACTTCTTGGTCAATAATTTCACTGTAACTTTAGGGGGAGGTCTACATCTTCCCCTTTTTAAAAATTTAATAAAATGAAAACAAAATATATTAGTGTTAAAGTCATAATCTTAAAGATTATGTTTTTTGTTTTTCTGATAGTACCTATTTGTGTTTTTAGTCAAAACTACACCTTAGTTGGCGATCGTTCATTTGGAACAATCGGTGGCGAAGGTGATGCAATTGTATTCAGTTATCAAGGCAGAATATTAATTGCAGGTTATTCCTCGTATACAGGAATAAATGGGGACAAAACAGAGGCTTCTTGTTCAACACTTCCTATTGAATCTGATGTGTGGATGTTATTTGTAGACGAGAATTTTAATATTATTTGGGACAAAACTTTGGGCGGGCTAGGACGAGATGAAATTCATGATATATCGCTTGGCTTAAATAATTCAATTGTGTTGACGGGTGAAACATTGAGTGACTCCTCCTGCGAAATTAGTACAGATACTAGAGGAGTTACGGATATTTGGCTTATTATGGTTGATAGTAATGGTAATAAATTACATGATGCTAGATATGGTTCTAGCCTTAGTGATTTTGGTGGTAAATTGATACGCGATCAAAATAGCGATTTTTTGATATTTGGTAGCAGTTTAGGAGGTATAAGTGGTGATAAAACAACAGCGGGGTATGGTGGATATGATTTCTGGTTGATACGAACCGATTCCGTAGGGAGTAAACTATGGGATAAAACTTATGGCGGAAGTGGTTCTGAATTGGCTTTTTCGAGATATGATTATGCTTTATCTAATATTAGAAATAGTGAATTTGTAATTTGTGGACGAACAAATAGTAATCAAAGTGGAACTATATCAACAAACGGATTTGGATTTTTTGATATTTGGGTTGCCAAAATTGACCAAGTAGGTTTGGTACAATGGGATAAAAGGCTTGGAGGTAATTATAATGAATACGTGAGAAAAATAGTTGATGTGCAGGATGGATATATATTAATTGGTTTATCCTATTCTAAATTTGGAGGTACTATTTCTGATACCGGAATTGCACAGTCTGATGTTTGGATTGTTAAAATAGACACATTAGGAAATCAATTGTGGGAAAAACGACTTGGTGGAATAAATGATGATTATGGTGTTGATATTCAAGAGTCGCCTGATGGTGGATATTGGATTTTAGCGAATACAAATAGTCCTGCAGGTTATGATATTTCTGAAAATTCGTATGGAGGTAGTGACTATTGGATTTTTAAGATCGATTCTATTGGAAATAAGATATGGGATAAGCGATTTGGTGGTCCCGGAAATGATTTTGCCTCAAGCTTTATTGTAATGCCGGATAGTTCTATTTTTATTGGTGGTGACGCAGCATCAGGAATCTCTCCTGTAAAAACTGATTCCGGAAAAGGGGGAAGAGATTACTGGATAGTACATTTTAATTATTACAATAATACAACGGGAATTCATTCAACGAATGCTGCCAATGGAATAACTGTGTCGCCTAATCCAACTAAAGATATAATTAATTTCAAAGGATTGCCCTTAGGTCAGTATGAGGCTATTTTATTTGGTGTAGATGGGCGTTTAATTAAACGATCTCTTTTGCAAGGTGGAAATGAAGTGAGTTATTCACTTAATGATGTAAGTCCTGGCATGTATTTGCTTCGCTTTAACGGAGATAAGTTTATTGCTACTGTTAAGGTGTTGAAGGAATAAAAGAACTAATTTTATATGGCGACTGCAATTTATAGTGCTGCAAAATGCTGACTGATATCATGATCAAACTGGTAAGAAATTCTTTCTGCAAAATAAATTTGTTTAAAATAAAATCCTAGTGCGAGTATTTACTTGTGTTAAACTAAATCGATTTAAAAAAATCTACGAAAATCACTTGTTTAATTCCTAGAAATCTATCGTGCGAAGAAAACTTCAAGGGAAAATAATGAAGTAATAGCTTCATTAGGATTCGCCGTTTTAACACTAGAGGCACAAGAGGGCACTGGAGATCACTAAAGATTACTAAAGATTACTAAAGATTACTAAAGATTACTAAAGATTACTATTGATAACTAGAGGTCACTTAAAAACGAGTAGAACTTCTTTGCACTTTTGTGTTCTCGTCTGCCTTTAGTGTTAAAAAGGGAGCACGGATTTTACTAATTAGGGTCTACTGAAAAACTCTTAAATTAATAGGAATCAAGATAAAAGAAGTTATTTTAGTGGTACTAAAAGCAAGGAAATATGCCAAGAGCATCAAAAATGCGTGCATCAAAGTTAGTTT